>Ga0070741_10000276_pt1 | contig 195848 bp, 188 predicted proteins | sample Coa_R1_4_FD_66440 | JGI IMG/M metagenome (GOLD analysis project Ga0070741, IMG submission 66440) | Surface soil microbial communities from Centralia Pennsylvania, which are recovering from an underground coalmine fire - Coalmine... | ecosystem: Environmental > Terrestrial > Soil >... | reverse complement strand
GAGCTGCGCGACGTAATCCAGCGCATTTGTCTCAAGCACGTCTTCTACGGCTATCGGCGGGTGACCGCCGCCCTCCGGCGCCAAGGTATGGTGGTGAATGCCAAGAAGGTTCAGCGGCTTGATGATTTCGGCCAGGTACTGCTCAACGGAGCTGATCACCGTCAGCGTGATGTCGCCGTCGTCGCCAACAAAGTGGCAGGGAAAGAGAAAGCATCGCGCCAGCGCGTCCTTGTCCCGCACGGCGAAAGCGTCGCCATAGCGCGCGAAGAACGTCTTGATCTCGCTCGTTGTCGCGCTGGCGCCGGTCATTGGCGTGTCCTCCACCCGAAGGACCAAACCATATGCCGGAAATGCGACACCGCGAGGATTGCAGACAGCCTCGGCGCGACCGCTGCGAGGCGAGATTGCGGGTCTCGACTGCCGTCATCGTACTTCAAGCAAAAACGAACGGGCTGGCCGATCTCAGACCGCTGGTACCAAAGCTTTTGATCGCCATCGAGTTTGCGGAAGCCCGGCGTCGCCAAATTCATTGAGGCCGGCTGACCGAGCAGCCCGCATGAGCGGCGCGATATGCGGGATTACTGTGCCATCATTCGCGGATGTCGCTTCGCTCATCCGGGCTTCGCTTGCTTCTGACGTTCGCCGACGAATTCCGGCAATCATCCGAATGTCGGCTTCCACGGGATAGAGCGGAAGGCGGTGCAACCGACGCGCTCATGACTCGATGCGGACCACCATCTTGAGGTGCTCGTCCGACTACGCGTCTCGTTGCTGTGGAAATACGGCTTGGGGCAGGTCGCGTGGAGCGCAAAAAGCGTTGCGCAATCAAAGCGTGTATGGCTAGTTGAGGTCATGGGAGCGAGGAAACAGCGAGGCAACCGCCAGCGGTTCGTTGTTTGTCGTCGATTTGTAACTGGGCGCTTTGCAATATCGAGACGGGGCACGATGGGGTCAAAGGTCGGGGCGCTGCCCCTTTTGCTTGCCGGGTTTTTGCTGGCGAGTTGCGCGAGTCCACGTGGCCTTGATGAGCCGCCCTTGCAGCTCCCGCCGTTGAAGGCGGGTTACGGCCGCGTCTACTTCACCCGACCGGCCGATCTCGGGGGGTCGGCTGTTCAGCCCGAGATTCGGATGAACAATGAAGTCGTCGGCCGATCTGTGCCCGGCGGGTTCTCTTTTGTCGACCGCCCCCCGGGGAAATACGCCGTGACGACGGCAACCGAGGTCGAGAATGCGGTCACATTCCAATTGGCCGCGGGCGAGACGAAGTACATCAGGACGTCAGTGACGCCCGGCATACTCGTCGGCCATATCACGCCGACGCTCGAATTTCCCGAGCAGGGGCAATCCGACATCAGCCAGCTCAGGTACGTCGGTCCCGCATTCTGATGCGCTCCGTGAGTAGCCCGCGCTAGCGGAGCGATATGCGGGATTGCTGGGCCATTGTTCCCGGATGTCGCTTCGCTCATCCAGGCTACGCGGCCTGCGCGCAAGAGCGCTTCGGCACGAGATCATTGGTTAACTGCAGTATCACTGCAATTCCTTTTCTGGGGACAGGCCTTTCACCGCGTCCTAGGCGATATCGGTGCGCAATTGCGCACCTGAGAACCTCGAGATTCCGGGTTCGCCTATTCGAGGCGCCCCGGAATGACCGAGCGCATCAACACGCTTGCGCAGCTTCCTCGCCCACCATCTCCGGTTGCCGCGCCAGCGACACCGCGGGCGACAGCAGGATCACCACCGCCTGCGCGCCGAAGATCGCGACCGCGAGATAGAGGCAGGTCTCGGCGCCGTACAGTCCACCGACGATGGCGCCGATGGCCGAGCCGAGCGGGCGCGCGCCGTAGCTTAAGATGTTGATCGCGGAGACGCGGCCGAGCAGGCGCGGCGGCGTCACCGATTGCCGCAAGGTCGTGGTCGAGATCACCCACAGGATCGGGCCGACGCCGAGCAGGAAGAAGCTCAAGCCCGCAAGCAGCGGCGATGCGACGACGGTCGTGAGCGCCATGACGCCGGCGGCGAGGAAGCCGCAGACCGGGCCGAGGCCGATCACGGTGCCGAAGGCGAGCCGTCGCATCACCCGGGTTGCGACCAGCGCGCCGATCACCATGCCGACGCCATACATCGCAAGCGTGGTGCCGACGCCGGTCGCCGACAGCGCGAGATGCCGCACGGCATAGGGCACGAACACCGCAAGCACCAGGAACGAGCCGGTGTTGAAGATGAACTGGGTGACGAACACCGGCCGCAGCAGCGCGTGGTGCAGCACGAAGGTGAGACCTTCACGGATATCCTGCAGCGGATGGCGCCGCGGCGGAGCCTGCCGCGCCGGCTCGTAAAGTCCGGCCAGCAGCACCACGGCGATGCCAGAGAGCGCGGCGGCAAAGCCGAAGGCGGGACCTGCGCCGACCCAGCCGACCAGCACGCCGCCGAGCGCGGGGCCGCTCGCAAACGCAACGGTGCGCGCGAGCTCGATCCTGGCGTTTGCGGCCGGCAGCAGATCCGGCGTCACCAGCGAAGGCACCAGCGCGGGTGCTGCGACGCTGTAGACCACCGTGCCGCACACCGCGGCAAAGCCGAGCGCTGCGAGCCAGGGCAGGGTGAGCAGGCCGAGCCAGATCAGGAGCAGGATCGCAGCCAGGGCCGCCGCGCGCAGCGCTTCGGCACCCGCCATCAAGACGCGGCGCGAGAGCCGGTCGGTGAGGATGCCGGCGGGAATGGCAAACAGCACGAAGGGGGCGGTCAGCGCCGTCTGCAACAAGCCGGTCTGGCCCTCGGCGAGGCCGAGCGTGAGCACGGCCACGATCGGCGCCGCAGCGAGCGCAACCTGCTCGGCCGATTGAGCCGCGAGGTTGGACCAGGCCAGGCGGTTGAAAGTTTTCGGCAGAGATGCGGTTTGTTTGATCGAGGACATGGCGCGGTTCCCGGAATTGCTGATGTGATCGCAATCTGGGCAAGCCCGCCCCCAAAACCCACCCGCTTACCGATAGGCTGGCCGGGAGATCGGGTGGGGAACTCATTGATCCCAAGGACGTTTCTAGATGCTCTTGCAAATGAGTTGCAATAAAAATCGAAATCGGTCATCCTTTCGACATGGATGCTAGATCGCCGCACTTTGCCTCCGAAGCCGAGCTGGACGCAGCCCGGGACGGATCGTCGGCCGCGGGCTGGCGAGGCGCGCGCGGCGAGCCGTCGCTGTCGGACATGTTCGCGACCGTCCGCACCGTCCGCGAGGGCTCGTTCTGGCGCAGGCTGCTGGCGTTCCTCGGCCCGGGATACCTGGTCGCCGTCGGCTATATGGATCCCGGCAACTGGGCGACCTCGCTCGCCGGCGGCTCCAAGTTCGGCTACGCGCTGCTGACGGTCGCGCTGCTCTCCAATGTGATGGCGATCGTGCTGCAGTCGCTTTGCACGCGGCTCGGCGTCGGCGCCGGCCGCGACCTCGCGCAGGCCTGCCGCGACTCGTTTCCGCGTTGGATGAGCTGGCCGCTGTGGCTGTCGGCGGAAATCGCGATCACCGCGACCGACCTTGCCGAGGTGATCGGCACGGCGATCGGCCTCAACCTGCTGTTCCACATTCCGCTGGCGATCGGCGTCGTCATCACCGCGCTCGATGTGTTCCTGATCCTGGCGCTGCAGGCGTTCGGCTTCCGCTGGATCGAGGCGTTCGTGGTGGCGATGCTGGGCGTGATCGCGTCGTGCTTTGCGGTGCAGATCGCGCTCGCCGATCCCGATTGGGGCGCGGTGATCCGGGGCTTCCTGCCGAGCCGCGAGCTGTTTGCCGACCACGACATGCTCTATCTCGCGCTCGGCATTCTCGGCGCGACCGTGATGCCGCATAATCTCTATCTGCATTCCGGTCTGGTGCAGACCCGCGGCTATGGCGACGCTGCGGCCGACAAGCACGAGGCCATCAAGCTTGCGACCATCGATTCAACGATCGCGCTGTGCTTTGCCTTCGTGATCAACGCCTCCATCCTGATCCTGGCGGCGGCGACCTTCTATCGCACCGGTCGCACCGATGTCGCCGAGCTCGGCCAGGCCCACTCCTTCCTGGCCCCGCTGCTCGGCTCGACGCTGGCGCCGACGCTGTTTGCCATCGCGCTGATCTGCTGCGGCCTGAACTCCACCATCACCGCGACGCTGTCGGGCCAGATCGTGATGGAGGGCTTTTTGAACTTCCGCATCGCGCCGTGGCTCAGGCGGCTGGTGACGCGGATGCTCGCGATCCTGCCGGCCGTCGTCGTCACCATCTGGGCCGGCGAGAGGGCGACGGGGCAGCTCCTGATCCTGAGCCAGGTCGTGCTCTCCCTGCAACTGCCCTTCGCCGTGGTGCCGCTCGTGATGTTCACCGCAAGCAGGAAGAAGATGGGCGCCTATGTCGCGCCGCGCTGGCTGACCGTGCTGGCGACCGCGACAGCTGTGCTGATCATCGGGCTGAACGCGAAACTGGTGTGGGATTATTGGGGCGGGTGAGCTTCACCCGGTGCGATCGTCCGCGAAGGCGGGCGATCCAGTATTCCGGAGACAGCAGTGCTTGAGCCGAAAAGCCGCGGGTTACTGGATGCCCCGCTTTCGCGGGGCATGACAACCGTTTATGCGGCGATAGCTGCCCTAATCCTGCGGCTCGCTCGCCACGTCGCCGGTGGCGTCCACGCGCAGCCAGCCTGAGGGCGCGAGCCGCTGCTGCGGCAGGAAGCGGCCCTTGTAGTCCATCTTCTTGGAGCCCTCGATCCAGTAGCCGAGATAGACGTAAGGCAGGCCCATGCGGCGGGCGCGGGCGATATGGTCGAGGATCATGAAGGTGCCGAGCGAGCGGTCGTGCTCACCGGGGTCGAAGAAGGAATAGACCATCGACAGCCCGTCACTGAGCACGTCGGTCAGCGCCACCGCGATCAGCTCCTCGCCGCGGCCGGTGATGCCGGAGTCGATGTTGCGGCGGCGGTATTCGATGATGCGGGTCTCGACATGGCTGTCCTCGACCATCATGGCGTAGTCGAGCACGGTCATGTCGGCCATGCCGCCATGGCGGTGACGCTGGTCGAGATAGGCGCGGAAGATCGAATATTGCTCCGAGGTCGGCACCGCGCTGCGCTGCTCGCCGATCAGGTCCGAATTTCGCGCCATCACCCGGCGGAAGCCGCGGGACGGCCGGAACTCGTTGGCGATGACCCGCACCGAGACGCAGGCGCGGCACTGGTCGCAGGCCGGGCGGTAGGCGATCGACTGGCTGCGGCGGAAGCCGCCATGGGTGAGCAGGTCATTGAGGTCGGCGGCCTTGTCCCCGACCAGGTGGGTGAACACCTTGCGCTCGTGCCGCCCCGGCAAATAGGGGCAGGGCGAGGGCGCCGTCAGATAGAATTGCGGGGTGTCACGCGAGTGCTGGGTCACGGGGCTACAAATCTCTAGAGCAAATGAGCATCGCGCTGACGGAGCTTACGGTCAATCGGTTTGGTTGCAGTTAATTTGGACACCCCTCACCAGGTTCGCGCCGGCTGGCCGACCGGAGCCCGCACCGAATTGTTGATGACAACCGTTCCCAACACGAAATCATGCAGCAGCCGCCGGCGGCCATTGAACAGCCCGACCAGGAGCACGAAGGGCGACAGCACCGAGACCGAAATCCAGAACACCACGGCGTGCATTGCGCCGAGCAGGAAGTAGCCGGGTGCGCCGTACCAGGTGCGCAGTTCCAGATCCATCACCCGCATCCCGATGGTAGCTGAATGGGGGCCGCCGAGCGTCGCTCCGTAATAGACCAGCGCCCAGATCACCGACGCCGGCGAGACCAGCCAGAACAGCGCCCAGCCAAGCCCCAGCGTCACCAGGCCGAACACGGCAATGAAAATGACGCCCAGGATCACTGGAACAGACAGCACGATCAGGTCGATGATGAAGGCGATCACGCGCCGGGTCAGCACGCCGCGAAACAATTCCGGTTCGAGATAAGGGTCGAAGGCGTGCGGCTGAAGGTTGGGCCCGCCGCTCCAGCCGCCACCCGTGTTGGTTGAACCAGAACCAGAATACGACATCAGTCCCTCCCGACTGCGCAAGTTCTCCGCAACCACATGGGATCGGGCTTGCGGCTTGCAAGCCCGATTCCCCTTACGGAACAGCAATATTCGTTCAGGACTGCGGCGCGCGTTAGGCGTGCTTCTGCACCCGCTCGGCGGCCTGGGGCGCAAAATAGGTCAGGATGCCGTCGGCGCCGGCGCGCTTGAAGGCGAGCAGGCTTTCCATCATGGCGCGCTCGCCGTCGATCCAGCCATTGTTCGCAGCTGCGGCAATCATCGCGTATTCGCCGGACACCTGGTAGGCGAAGGTCGGCATCGCGAAGGTGTCCTTGACCCTTCGCAGCACGTCCAGATACGGCATGCCGGGCTTGACCATCACCATGTCAGCGCCTTCGGCGATATCGAGCTCGACCTCGCGCAGCGCCTCGTCCGAATTGGCGCTATCCATCTGGTAGGTGCGCTTGTCGCCGGTCAGCGTCTTGGCCGAGCCGATGGCATCGCGGAACGGGCCGTAGAAGGCCGAGGCATATTTCGCTGCATACGCCATGATCTGGACGTCGAGGAAACCGGCCTGATCCAGCCCCTGGCGGATCGCGCCGACGCGGCCGTCCATCATGTCGGAGGGCGCGATGATGTCGCAGCCGGCTTCCGCCTGCACCAGGGCCTGCCGCACCAGCACAGCCACCGTCTCGTCGTTGAGGATCTTGCCGTCCTCGATCAGGCCGTCATGGCCGTGGCTGGTGAAGGGGTCGAGCGCGACGTCGCAGAGGATGCCGAGATCGGGAAACTCCTTCTTCACCGCACGCACCGTCTTGCACACGAGATTGTCGGGGTTGACCGCTTCCGAACCCGAAGCGTCGCGCAGCGACGGATCGGTATAGGGGAACAGTGCGATGCAGGGGATTTTGAGCCTCATCGCCCGCTCGGCGTCGCGCACGGCCTGGTCGACCGAGATCCGCTCCACGCCCGGCATGGAGGTGACCGGCGCGCGCGCGTTGTGGCCGTCGACCACGAACAGCGGCCAGATCAGGTCGTCTGACGTGACGACGTTCTCGCGCACCAGGCGCCGTGCCCATTCCGCCTTGCGGTTGCGGCGCGGGCGGACCGTCAGATCGAGGGCAGGGGCTTGCGAGGGGGCCTGTTGCCGCGCTACCTCGCGCACGTCGATCGGACGGCCAAACTTGATCGCCATTGCTGTTGTCTCCGGGCGGCGCGTTGATTTGTTCTAATTCTAGCATCCCGATTGGGCCGCGTCACTTGACCTGCCGCAAGGCTCCAATGCCGCCGAACGGCCCGATTGATGATTGATTTTGCTGCGGTAACCGGCCATGTGTTGAGGCCATGAACGCCCAATATCCCTTCATCGGCGGCTAGCGGCGCATGTCCGAGATTTCGACGCGCGATGGCGCGCGCGACAATGCGAGCGCCCGGGACGGTGCGATGTCGGTTGCTGCGATCTCGTCCGAGCGCAGCGAAAGCGACGACAATGTCTGGACCCGGCGGCTGGTCCTGTTCCTGCGCATCATGGCGGTGCTGTCGATCGTCAAAGGGCTTTATCACTGGGCCCAGGTGACGGGCTTTGTCGGCAGCGAGGAAGAGGCATTCGAGAATCAGCCGACGGCCTGGCAGGCCGCGACGGTCTATTTCGCTGTGATCGAGCTCGTTGCGGCCGTCGGCCTCTGGCTCGCCACGCCCTGGGGCGCCGTGGTGTGGCTCACCACCGTGGTGTCGATGGCGGTGATCGAATTGATGTTCCCCGGCATCTACGGCGGCAGCCTCTATGTCGTGGCCGGCGAAGCCGTCATGCTCGCCGCTTATCTCGCGCTCGCCTGGATGGCCGCGCGTGAACGGCCGCCATAGCTTTTTCGCGCGCGCCGTGTCTTGCAGGCTTTGTCGATAATTGCCGGTTAAGGCGCTTCGCCACACCCGTTACGCGAACCTTTCCGCATTCTCCGAAGTGTCTTGGAATGCGACAGGGCCTCGAGACGAAGCGTGAACAAGAGCCTCTGACCGTCAATGGAAAGTTGCGAAAAGCCCTTGGTTTATAGGCTTAATCCGCGATTCACTGTCCGGGATTCATTCTCTCTTTATTGTCTTATTTAAGCGGATGTTCAAACCGCCCCCTTAAGTTGCGGTTATCAGGCGAGACCAAAGTTTCGTCGCATAAGTCGTTAAAACGACAACAGGGGAAGTGTCATGATGAAAGCCGTTGCCACGGCGGCGGAAGCCAATGAGCGCGTGTCGGGCCAGCCCGCCGTGCAACCTCTCTATCTCGAAGCCTTGACCTTGGTGGAGCGGCTGCATCGCCGCCTGCTCGACGTCATCAAGGACGAGTTCGACCGTCGCGGCCGTTCCGATATCAATTCGGTGCAGGCGCTGTTGCTCTACAACATCGGCGACAAGGAGCTGACTGCGGGCGAACTGCGCACGCGCGGTTACTATCTCGGCTCCAACGTCTCCTACAATCTGAAGAAGCTGGTCGAGCTCGGCTTCCTCGATCACCAGCGCTCGCGGGTCGACCGCCGCTCGGTGCGCATCCGCCTGACCCCGCAGGGCCAGGAGATCCGCCGCATTGTCGATGCGCTGTACCAGAAGCACGTCAAGACCGTGGAGCAGGTCGGCGGCATCTCCAATGAGGAGTTCGCCACGCTGAACAAGTCGCTGCACCGGCTCGAGCGGTTCTGGACCGACCAGATCCTCTACCGGCTCTGACAGTTCCCCGCTTTAGCCGGCCCCTTGAGAAGACCGGCAGGCGATCTGGATGAGAACTTCCCCATCGCGCACTGGGCTCTGTTCAAGGGTCCGGTGCGCTTTTGTTGTTCGCGCCTGCGAGAAAAATCGCCCGCAAGGTTGGAACTTGTTCCCGCCGCCGTGCTTATCCTCCCTGACGCAAACGGAGGACCGTGCGACATGTTGGTCGAGCGTGGAATGCGGGTGATGAACACCGAGGTGGTGGGCGACGCCTACGCCATTGCATCCAACTATTTGCGGCGAAGCGGTGCGCTGCCGGACAATTTTGTAACCTCCGATCGCCTGCTCACGATCATCGTGCAGCTGTTCCAGGGCGGCGAGGCCAACAGGCTGAAGCTCGCCAACAAGGCCATCGCGGCCTTCGAGCAGTCGCGGGCGTAGCGGCATGCGCAACGGTGGAACGCAGGCGGCGATCGACCGCATCATGCAGACGTATAATCTTCTGGCGACCCGCTCGGCGGAGGCAAGCGCAGAGGCGCGCGCCAAGGTGACCGACTACGTCAACACCCTGTTCGAAGGCGGCGAACGGGATGATCATCGCCTCGTCGTCTGCGGCCTGACCTATTTGCGCGAGCTCGACGGCTCCAACGATCCGGTGAAGGCGGGCTATACTGGGCTGTGAGGGCGAGGCCCTCACAGCTGTGCCGCGAGTCGTCCCACGAGATCGCGCACCACTCCCTCCAGCAGGTCGAGCTTGTAGGCCGTCATCGGCAGCGGCCTCGCGCCTGACGTCGCGAGCCGGGCGGCTTCCGCGATGCCTGCCGCGTTCGCGGCCTTGCCTTGCAGCGCGGCTTCGCAGGCGATGAGGCGCAGCGGCACCGGCGCAATGCCGCCGGCGGCCAGGCGCACGAACTCGAATTTGCCATCGGCGATGGTTGCACGCGCGCAGACTTCGACGAGTGGCCATTCGGCGTAAGTGCGGCTGATCGCGCGCCTGTAGGCGGCGCGTTCGCCTGTGAGCGGCGCCGGCAGCCTGATCCTGGTGATCATCTCGCCCGACATGAGCGCATGGTCCGCGCGGCCATTGGAGCCGTCGCCAAGCAGATCGGCGATGCTCAAGTTGTCGCGGCGATTGGTCGTGACATGCGCATCATAGGCAAGCAGCGCCGCCGCCATGGTCGAGGGATGCGGCGCGACGCAGTCGCCGAGGTCGAAGGCGACGCCATAGAGATGATTGCCGGTCCGCGCAGGGCAGGTGCTGCCGCCCTTCTTCAGGCAGTCGATATGCGGATTGCGGAAATACCAGCAGCGCGAACGCTGCGCGAGGTTGCCGCCGAGCGTTGCCAGATGCCGCACCTGCGGCGTGGCGAGACCTTGCGCACTCGCCGCCATCCCCGGATAGGCTGCCGCGAGACGCGCATCCGCTGCGATGGTGGCAATCGTCGTCAGCGCGCCGATCGAGGCCGTCCCATCCGCGCCCCACGAAATCTCGCTCTCGCCCGACGACATGATATCGATCAGCGGCCCCGTCGAGACGCGGCTGCGACGCCGCTCGGAGAGATCGGTGCCGGCGGCGCGGAATTCCGCCGCGGGCGCAGTCAATGTTGCGATATTCATGCAGCACGCCTCCCTTTCAGCGCGGTGACCAGCCGGTCCGGCCGGAACGGAATTTCGGTCAGGCGAATGCCGACCGCATTGTAGATTGCATTGGAAATCGCGGGCGAGGTCGGCACCGTCGCGACCTCGCCGATGCCGACGCTGCCGCCGGGCACATGATCGAAGCCGGCCTCGTCGAAATGCACCTCGAGCCGCGGCATGTCGGCAATCCCGGGGATGCGATAGTCCTCCATGCCGGCGCTCAGCACATGGCCAGTCGAAGGATCAATCTCGCGCGCTTCATACAGGGCATAGCCAATGCCTTGTATGAGCGCGCCCGCGGCTTGACTCCGCGCCAGCGCAGGAGCTGCGAGCTTGCCGATCGCAAGCCCGGTATAGGCATTGAGCACGCGCACATGGCCAAGCCAGGTGTCGACCTCGACCTCCATGACCTGCACCGAGCTCGGCACGCCCGCGCCGACCACCATGTGGTTGAAGATGCGCAGCATCCACGAGAAGATGATGCCCATCAACCCCACCTCTCGCAGAGGTGAGCGCAGGCCTCCCGCTGCCGTCGCGTCCTTCGGCCGCTCGGCCGAAACCTTCAGATCGGGCGAGGCCGCGATCAATTCGCGCCATGGCGCGTTCGAGCCGGCCGTCGGCGGCCGCGCCGCGGTTCGCGCAATTTCCGCTTTCAGCTTCTCGATCGCAAGCAAGGTCGGCGGCACGACCGAGGCCGTGACGCGGCTGCCGCCCGAGCCCGGTCCTTGCGGCAGGTTCGAGTGCCCGATGCGGACGTCGATCTCCTGCGGCTCAAGGTCAAAGGCCTTCGCCACGGTATTCGCGATCACGCTGCGCGTGCCGGTGCCGATGTCCTGCACGGCGCAGCTTGCGATGATGCGGCCGCCCTTGACGGCCAACTCGACGGAGGATCCCGTCTGCCAGAGATAGAGCCAGTAGCCGGTGGCGACGCCGACACCGCGCCGGTAGCGGCCGGCTTGCGATGAGGCGGGCATACGGTTTTTCCAGACGTCGAGGCCGGCCGCCCAGTCGTAAAGCCGTTGCCGGTTCGGATCGGGATCCCAGCGCTTGCGCAATTCGATCGGATCGAGGTTCATCCGCAGCGCCGCCTCGTCGATCGCCTGTTCAAGCGCGAACGCCATCGGCGGGCCGCCGGGTCCACGGAACGGCGCGCCCGGCGGCAGGTTGCTCAGCACATCGAAGTCGATGAGGTCCTTGGCTTCCGCCGGATAGATCAGCCGCGCAAGGCCGGCGATCAGCGAATTGGTTGCCGCGCCGGTGTCGGCATGGGCTGTGACCGAGAGCGCCTTGAGTTTGCCTTCCGCCGATGGCAGCAGCGAGATCTTCACTTCCGCCGCCGGACGGTAGCCTGTGACTGAGAGCTCCTCCTCGCGATCGAAGGCAACGCGCACCGGCGCCTTCGCGGTGCGCGCGAGCTCGATCGCGGCGATGGTCTCGAGTCCGAGGCTGCCCTTGGAGCCAAACCCGCCGCCGACATGATTGGCAATCACGCGCACCTTGTCATGGGGCAGGCGATAGCGCTTGGCGATCTTGGTCATCACCTCATGGACGGCCTGTGTCGAGATATGCACGGTGAGCTGGTCGCCATCGAAGCGCGCCACCGCGGCATGCGGCTCCAGCGAGGCGTGCTGCTGGGTCGAGACGCGGAACGTTTCTTCAACCAGCAGCGGATTGCGCGCCGCGCGCGCCTCCGCGATCCAGCCTTTCGCGCGCTTGCCGTTCTGTGCGAACGGGGCAGACGGCCCGCGCACATTGCCCTTCCAGGCTGCCGGTCCGCCGCCGCCTTCGGACACATTGCCGGCGCGCTTGCGATTGGCCTTGTCGAACACGACAGGCGCATCGTCGCGCCGCGCCGCATCGAGGCCGATCACCGCAGGCAGCTCTTGCTGGTCGAACGTGATCGCAGCGATCGCCTCGAGCGCGGTGCGGCGGTCCTTTGCGGCGACAGCCGCGATCGGCGCGCCGACAAAGCGCACCAAGCCGTCGTCCGCGAGCAGCGAGATCGCCGCGGCGACGCCGGCGAGCGCGCGCGCCGGCGCGAGATCAAGGCCGGTGATTTTCGCGTGTGCGACGCGCGAGCGCAGGATGACGCCTTCGAGCTGGCCGTCATGACGGATATCGACCGTGTAGCGCGCAAGCCCCGTCACCTTGTCGCGCGCCTCGATCCGCGGCGCGACGGGGTCGTTGCCGTCAAAGCGGCCGGCGCAGGCGTCCGCCACCGCACGATAAATGCCCTCATAGGCACCGCAGCGGCAGAGATGGCCTGATAGCGCCGCTGCAAGCTCCTCGCGCGAGGGCACTGCGGAGCCACGCGATGCGCGCCAGCGGTCATGGAATGCGACGGCCTCGACGATGAAACCCGGGGTGCAAAAGCCGCATTGCAGGGCGTCATGGGCCATGAACGCCTTCTGGATCGGGTGCAGCTTTGTGCCGCCGATGCCTTCGATCGTGGTCAAGGTTCTTCCTGCGGCGGCTTGGGCCGGCATCAGGCAGCTCACCACCGGCGCGCCGTCGAGCAGCACGGTGCAGGCGCCGCAGACGCCGGAGCCGCAGACGAGCTTGGTGCCCGTGAGATTTGCGCTGTCGCGGATCACATCGACCAGCAGCGCATCGGGATCGTCAGGCAGCGTCGCAGGACAGCCGTTGATTGTCGTGCTCATTTGCGAATCTCCTTGTCTAGGATTTCTCGCGTTTGGATTTTCCCGAGGGCGGTGCGGCTTGCGGCACGAACGCGCCCGCGACCAGCATCCGCAGCATCACGGCAAGCTGGCTCAGGAACGCGTCGGCCGGCTGCATCGCGGGGTAGGCGGATTTCGTGCCGTGGATGGCCATTTCGACACAACGTGCGAGCTCAGCGGCCGTGACGCCGCTGGCGAGCTTCAGCTTTCGCGCGCGGCTGACCCGCGCGATCGTTGCTGCGACCTCGGCTCCGAAGCGGACCGAATAGGCCTGGTAGAGGTCGCGCGCCTGCGCAAGATGTTCGGAGAACAACTCCTCCAGATGCGGCGAACCTTCGAGTGCCGCGAACAATGTGCCGAGCCGCGCACCGATCTCGGCGATGAGGATGTCTGCGAGGCTCGCACCTGAGTCTTCCGCGGCTTTGGCTGCGGCCGCTTCGGCCGCCAACGCCTTCTCATAGAGCCGCTCGAGCCCGGCACGGAACAGCGCCTCCTTGGACGGGAAGTGGTGGTAGAGCGCTTGCCGCGTCAGCCCGGCCTCGTCGGCCGCCTGCTCGATCGAGGAGCGACGAAAGCCATGGCGGCGGAACACGCGCATGGCAGCGTCGAGAATCCTGTCCTGGGGCGGTTGTCTCGCCTGCATTTGGCGAATTTGACAAATTACGATGAATTGTCAAATCACGGATTCATGACGAGTCCTCTGGAATGCAAACGGCTCTCGGTGGGCACGGCGCAAGAGCGCCTTTGCCCCCCTGCAGTCTCCGTCCAGCGCCGGACCGCCTGACCTGGATTGTACGGTGGGCAAAGCGCAGCGTGCCCACCACCCGGCCAGGAACAGGGCCAAGAACAGGGCTCGGGTGGCGAGGCCACTGTCACCGCGCCGCGGTCTGCAAGCTATCCAGCCGGCGCTCCATGGCCTGGCGCAGGTCGTAGCCCGGCCGTCCGAAGCCGGCATTGCGACCGGCGATGAAGTCGCGCTGGGCCTGGCGCAGCCCGTCGATGGCGCGACGGCTCGCGTTATTCACGCGCTTTGCATAGGCCTCGGCGATCTCGCGGTCGAGCGCCCCAAGCTGCGGATCGGCGCAGATCGCCTGCTCCACGGCAAGCTTCGCGGTTTCGCAATTGAAGGAGGGGTGTTGGTCCGTCGCCTTCAGCGGCGCCGGCGTCTCGGCGCCGAACCTTGCGATTTCGGCCTTCATGGTGCGGCGGCCGTTGGCGGCATTTTCGTTGCCGGGATCGAGCCGGAGCGCGGCCTCGTAGTCGGCCAGCGCCTTGGTGCGTTCGCCCATTTTCTTGTAGAGCACCGCGCGGTTGTTGTAGGCCTGCGCGAAATTCGGATCGAGCTGCAGCGCTGCGTTGTAGTTGTCGAGCGCGGTGCCGAGCTCGCCCTTGTACTGATAGGAATCCCCGCGGTTGGTCAGGAAGCTTGCGCGTTGCTCCATGCGGATCGCCTGATCATAGTCGGCGATCGCCTTGTCATAGTCCTTCATCGCGGCCTCGGTGAGGCCGCGATTGTCGTAATATTCAGGCACCTTGGGATCGCGCCGGATCGCCTCATTGTCGTCGGCGAGTGACTTGTCGAGGTCTCCAAGCTTCTTGTAGGCGGCGGAGCGGTTGGCGTAGGAACGCGGACGGTTCGGATCGATGCGCAGCGCCTCGTCGAGGTCGCGGATCGCGCCTTCATTGTCGCCATCGAGATAGCGCGTGGCGCCGCGGTCGGAATAGGCCTGCGCGTAATCGGTTTTCAGCCTGATCGCCTGGTCGTAGTCCGCAATCGCGCGTTCGTTCCGGTGCTGGTTGGTGTAGACCACCCCGCGCAACTCGTAGGCCTCGGCGTCGTTGGGATCGAGCGCGATCGCCTTGGTAAGATCGGCCTCCGCATGTGCCAAATCTCCACCGGCCTCGCGTGCGAGATCGCCGCGCAGCCGGTAGGCTGACGCATTCTTGCCGTCGAGGGCAATCGCGCGGTTGAGATCGGCGAGTGCGTCGGCAATGCCGCCGGAGATACGTGCGCGGGCGTCGGCCCGCACCACCAACGCGGCCGCGCGATCGGCGCGTGATGCAGCCTGATTGTCGATTGTTCCGCTGCAGGCCGTGACCAGGTCGGAGGGTGGTGCCTTGCTACCGAGCAAGCAATCGATGGCGCTGGTCTCAGCCGCAGCCGGCCCCGCCGCGGCAAGCGCAAGCGCGAGGCCGACAAGGCCGCCGCGCAGCGAGAGGCGGGAGAAACAGAGGAATGGCGCAGGCATAGCAAGGCTCCGAATCCAGGTTTTCCCGTTGTCGCGGGAGCGTCGGATTTGGTTCAGTTGTCTTCCGGAATTGTAGGGTGGGCAAAGCGAAGCGTGCCCACCGAAACCAAACCTGATGGAGGGAATGGTGGCAGCGTCGATAGTTCGGCATGGGCTCGGCCAATGGTGGGCACGCTGCGCTTTGCCCACCCTACAGGCGGGATGCCGTATTCACAGAATAATACGATGGGCAAAGCGAAGCGTGCCCACCATTCACTCGCCGAATGATCCCGCAATGTCCTTCATGTCACCGCCCCAATCGGCTGCCAACAGTCCATGCTCCACGAAACGATGAAAGCTGCTATGCGGCCAGTCCGCGACGCGCGTAACGTGTCCATGCTTGACCGGGTTGTAGTGGATGTAATCGACATGGCGCTCAAGATCGGTGTCATCGCGAATAGCATGTTCCCAGTAGCGACGTTGCCAGATGCCCTTTTCTCTTCGCGCGACTTTGCTTCGCGATCGCGCCCTCGCATCGAGTCCCCGCGAGAATCCACCCTTGATGAGATTCCAGCGGGAGGCGAAATCCTGGTCATGCTCGGGCAATGTCCAGATCGCATGGACATGATCGGGCAAGACGCAAATTGCGATCGTATCGAAGTGTCGACGCTCCCGAACGGTGCGATAGACCTGTCTCAAGCGATCGATTTCCTCGATCAGGAGGTTGCTTGAACGATCAGCGAGCACGACTGTGAAGAAGAACGTGCCGCCCGCGAAATTTGTGCGACGATAATTCGACATGACATCTCTATTATGGCGGCAATGGGGGGCACGCTGCGCTTTGCCCACCCTACAACTGGAGCGCGATCGCGCAACTAGAGAAACATCTTGTCGATCTCGACCGTCGAGCGGACGCCGATATGCTCGAAATTGCGATCGAGCCAATCGGCGGCGGTCCTGCGTCCTTCGTCGCGCAGCCGGCAGAGCAGGCCCCATTCCGGGTGAAACTGCGTCGCCGTGCCGAGCTCTGACATCAGCGTGTCGTTGCCGATCCAGTGCATGAACATGCGGCGATGCCTGGTCTTGTCCAACTCGCCGCTGTCGATCAGCCGCGTGGCAAAGGCGATCGCACGCATCTCCCGCATCAGGGACGAGTTGAAGCTGATCTCGTTGATCCGGTGCAGGACATCAGCGGCGCTGGCCGGCAATTCGTTGCGCGTGATCGCGGTCACCTGCATGATGATCACGTCGTTGGCGCCCTTGCGGTAGATCAGCGGGAAGATCGCGGGGTTTCCGAGATAGCCGCCGTCCCAATAATGCTCACCGTCGACCTCGACCGCCTGGAAGTAGGGCGGCAGGCAGGCCGACGCGAGCACGGCCTCGACACTGATCGCGGGCGTCTCGAACACCTTGAGCTTGCCGGTGCGGACATTGGTCGCGTTGAGGAACAGCTTCGGCGCCCGCGGCGACTGGTTCAGCTCGTCGAAATCGACGGTGCGCAGCAGGAGATCGCGGAGCGGATTGATGTTGAACGGGTTGAGCAGATTGGGGGGAAGGGTATGGGTGAGGAAGTGCAGCAGCGCATGATAGGGATGGTATTCGGGCGGCAGCTTTAAAGCCTGTATCCATTGATTCCAGCGCGAGAACAGATCGAACGCCTGATCCATGCGCGAGACGTCGGCCCAGAAGGATTCCAGCGTTTGCCGCGCGCCGTCTCTTCCGCCGGCGACGAGGCCCCAGGCCAGCGCCACTCCATTCATGGCGCCGGCGCTGGTGGCGCTGATCGCCTCGATGCCGAGCCGGCCGTCCTCCAGCACCTTGTCGATCACGCCCCAGACAAAGGCCCCATGCGCTCCGCCGCCCTGCAGCGCGAGCGTGACATTCTTCTGAGCTTGCATCTGCGCGCCTGTCACATTTGCCTAGGCCCCGGACGGCCGCGTTACCGCCGCTTGAGGCAGCAATCGCCGTCGCTCTCCAGCCTATGACGGCTCCGTGCGGACGGACAACTGGTCGCGCGGCGAGGGGCAGTTGTGACCTTTGATTCCAGTCCGGGGTGGCCTTAAGGGCTTACCTTATGCATACGTGCTGCACTGCGCCCGTGTTACGTCCTAAAGCCCCATCATGCGGAAGATCATGCCGCCGATGCTGTAATAATGGTGCCGATGATGCGCATAGCGCCGGCGTTCGTCTCGTACAGCGACCGGCGTCGTCGTGCCATTCCGCTCGGGGCCGATGGCATCGAAGGCCGCCTTCTGCTCGTCGGTCAGCGCGTTGTAGAACGTATCGAGAGCCGGGCGGATCGTCCCGATCGCCTGCAGCATGGCATCGAGCCGCGCGCTCACCGCAGCAAGCCGCGCAGGCGGCGTCAGCGCGTCCTGTGGTGGACAGGATGATTTGAGAATATCCGCAGCCTTGGCCGCGGCATCCTGCAGCGCGGTCAGGCTGGCGCGCTGCGCATCGGTGGGCTTCACGTTGCGTTCGATCAGCTCGCCCGGCCAGTCGACCGCGTTCGGCTGGGACGCGGTGCAGTCCTCGTTGTTCTGACCTTCTTTGCGCTGTTCAGGCCGATGTTCGGCCGCGAGCGCCGTGATCTTGGCTTTCTGCTCGTCGCTCAACAGGCCGTAGAACTTGTCGAGCGCGGGCTGCACGATGCCGACCGCATCACGCATGGCCTCGACCCGTTGCTGCATGGCAACAAGACGGCTCGGCGTGGTCAGCGCGACGTCCTTGGGGCAGGAATTGCGAATGGTCACGGCTGCCTTCTGCGAGGCATCGGCGAGCTCGTCGAGGGCTGCGCTCTGCTCGCTGTTCGGCTGGATCGCGGTGCGGAATTGTTCGACCGGGAAGCCGGCGATGTCCTTGTTGTCGCTGCCACACATGTCGGCGAGGGATGGCGCTGCCTCTGTGCCGGCATGAGCCGGCGCTTGCCGCGCCGCTCCGGCATAGCCCGGCAGGTACTCGGCATAGCCGCTCAAGCCGCCATAATCATAGGGGCTGAACAGGCCGGTATAGAGATCGCCATAGCCATAATCCCAGAAGTACGGGTCATAGCCCCAGCCCCACCAGGTGTAGTCATAGAAATCGTAATAGGCATAGGGCCAGAACACGGGACCGACCCAGCCGAAGCCGCCATGCGGATGACGCCACCACCAGCCGCCGTGATGATGACCCCAGGCCGCACCCGCGACGCTCGCCGTGATCGCGGCGCGCGTCGCCGGATTGCGCAGGCCGCCGTGACTGTGCAGCGCGCTCGCAATCTGATGCGATGATAGGGCGTGGCCGACGGCGAGCGCGTTGCGCTGCGTCACGCGGTTCGCGAGCGCGTGATTGCCCGCGAAGACGCCTGACGGGCCAAGACTGCCGGTATGCACTGGGCTGCCGGTAAAGCTGCGGGCGGAGTGCGACTGGAAATGACCTCCGCCGCCGGGCGCAGCGTGGACGGCATGGAAACCGCCACCGCGGAAGCCGCCACCGCCATGAAAGCCACCGGCGTGAAAGCCGCCGCCGGGATGAAAGCCGCCGCCGCCAGCATGGAAGCCGCCGCCGGGATGAAAGCCGCCGCCGCCGGCATGAAAGCCGCCCCCGCCGCCATGGAAGCCGCCACCGCCGGCATGAAAGCCGCCCCCGCCACCATGGAAGCCGCCACCGCCACCGCCATGGAAGCCTCCACCTCCTCCTCCGCCGCCTCGGGCTGCTTGCGCCAGATCTGTGGAGGCCACTGCTATGGCGGCACTCGCGAGGATGGTGGCAAGCGCCACCGGGACATTGATGTGGCGAGCAGCTCTCGGCATGTTTTTCCTCCACCTTGTTTTAGCGGCGGTTTGTACCGACGTAGCACGAGAGCATCTGAACAACAGCTGAACTCGACTCTTGCTTCCGCTGGCGAGACGAGGACACACCGCGGTGTCAATTTTGGGCCGACAGGGAGGCGCCGCGTGATCGGCGAGGGCGTGTCGCTTTGCGGCCGAGAGCAGCATCGAGCAGAACGCGCCGCGAGAACGTGAAGGTTCCTCTCTGCGCCGTCCTGCCGAAGGCGAGGCGAGCGCCAGGAAGGGCGGCGCAGCCCGGACCGGCTCCCGCACCACCCTGTTAATCCCCCCAATCCCCACCATATCTGGCATAAAATGAGGCCGGGGACCGCAAAAGCTTGGCCGCCCCTGGGCTTTATGCTAATCGGGCGGACCTGCTTCCGCCGTTCCGACCAAGACCGGCCGTAACCCGCTAAGTGGTTGCGGCAATGGGGATATTTCGCCGATGACCTCAAGCGCCAAGACCTCGATCAGCAACGCCGGCTCCGCTCCCGATTCCTTCTTCACCGCGCATTTGACGCAGGCCGATCCGGAGATCGCAGCCGCCATCCAGGGCGAACTCGGCCGGCAGCGCCATGAGATCGAGCTGATCGCGTCGGAAAACATCGTCAGCCGCGCCGTGCTGGAGGCGCAGGGCTCGGTGATGACCAACAAATACGCCGAAGGCTATCCCGGCGCGCGCTATTACGGCGGCTGCGAATGGGTCGATGTTGCCGAGAACCTGGCGATCGAGCGGGCCAAGAAACTGTTCGGCGCCAACTTCGCCAATGTGCAGCCGAACTCCGGCAGCCAGATGAACCAGGCTGTCTTCCTCGCGCTGCTGCAGCCGGGTGACACCTTCATGGGTCTCGATCTCGCCGCCGGCGGCCATCTCACCCACGGCTCGCCCGTCAACATGAGCGGCAAATGGTTCAAGGCCTCGCATTACACGGTGCGGCGCGAGGACCAGATCATCGACATGGATCAGGTGGCCAAGCAGGCCGAGCAGGTCAGGCCGAAGCTGATCATCGCCGGCGGCAGCGCCTATTCGCGCGCCTGGGACTTCAAGCGCTTCCGCGAGATCGCGGACAGCGTCGGCGCGTATCTCTTGGTCGACATGGCCCACTTCGCCGGCCTCGTTGCCGGCGGCGTGCATGCTTCGCCCGTGCCGCATGCGCATGTCACCACCACGACCACGCACAAATCGCTGCGCGGTCCGCGCGGCGGCTTGATGTTGTGGAATGACGAGACGCTGACCAAGAAGCTCAACTCGGCGATCTTCCCGGGCCTGCAGGGCGGTCCCCTGATGCATGTGATCGCGGCGAAGGCGGTGGCATTCGGCGAGGCGCTGCGGCCCGACTTCAAGGTGTATGCCAAGAACGTGGTCGAGAACGCCAAGGCGCTGGCCGAGACGCTGCGCGGCCACGGCCTCGATATCGTCTCTGGCGGCACCGACAACCACCTGATGCTGGTCGACCTCCGGCCCAAGGGGCTGAAGGGCAATGCCTCGGAGAAGGCGTTGGTGCGCGCCGGCATCACCTGCAACAAGAACGGCATTCCGTTCGACCCCGAGACGCCGTTCGTCACCTCGGGCCTGCGGCTCGGCACGCCCGCGACGACCACCCGCGGCTTTGGTGTCGCGGAGTTCAAGCAGGTCGGCGGCATGATTGCGGAAGTGCTGAACGCGATCGCGCAATCCGGCGACGGCAAGGCGCCGCTGGTCGAAGCCGCCATCAAGGAACGGGTCAAGGCGCTCACCGATCGTTTCCCGATCTACCAATAAGGCTTTACAGGATAAGGCTCTATCCGGATGCGCTGCCCCAGCTGCAACAGTCTCGATACACAGGTGAAGGACTCGCGTCCGACCGAGGATTCCTCGGTGATCCGCCGGCGGCGCGTCTGCATCGCCTGCAATTTCCGCTTCACCACCTTCGAGCGTGTGCAGCTCCGCGAACTGACCGTCATCAAGCGCAACGGCCGCCGCGTGCCGTTCGACCGCGACAAGCTGGTGCGCTCGGTGCAGATCTCCCTGCGCAAGCGGCCGGTCGAGCCCGAGCGGGTGGAGAGAATGGTCTCCGCCATTGTGCGCGAGCTCGAGAGCGCGGGCGAGGCGGAGGTGTCGTCGGAGGCGATCGGCGAGATCGTGATGGAACATCTGCGTGCGCTCGATGACGTGGCCTATGTCCGCTTCGCCTCGGTGTACCGCAACTTCCGCGAGGCCAAGGACTTCGAGGCCGTGCTGGGCGAATTGTCCGGCGAGGACGAGACGCGGATCGTCCCGATCCGCAAATGATCTTCCGCATCCTGGAAGACCAGCTGGCGCAGAAGGCACGCGATGCCGAGGCCGCCGACCGCCGCTTCATGCAGCTTGCGCTGACGCTCGGACGCCGTGGCCTCGGGCGAACCTGGCCGAACCCCGCGGTCGGTGCGGTCGTGGTCAAGGACGGCACCATCATCGGCCGCGGCTGGACGCAACCCGGCGGGCGGCCGCATGCCGAGCCGGTCGCCTTGCGCGAGGCGGGTGAGGCCGCGCGCGGCGCCACGCTCTACGTGACGCTGGAGCCGTGCTCGCATGTCGGCAAGTCGCCGCCCTGCACAGATGCGGTGATCGCCTCCGGCATTGCCCGCGTGGTCGCCGCGATCGAGGACCCCAATCCTGAGGTCGCAGGCCAGGGCTTTGCAAAGCTGCGCGCTGCCGGCATTGTCGTTGATGTCGGGCTCGAGCGAGCAGAGGCCGCCTACACCCATGCCGGTCACTTCCGCCGCATCCGCGATCAGCGCCCACATGTGATCCTGAAACTTGCGGTCTCCGCCGACGACAAGATCGGCGCTGCCGGCCGCAAGCCGGTTGCGATCACCGGCGAGACCTCGCGCACGCGGGTGCACCTCTTGCGCGCGCAGTGTGATGCGATCCTGATTGGCATCGGCACCGTGCTGGCGGATGATCCTGAGCTGACCTGCCGGCTGCCAGGGATGGAGACGCGCTCGCCGGTGCGGGTGGTGCTGGACCGCGCCTTGCGCATCCCGAGCGACAGCCGGCTGGTCCATTCCGCGCGTAAGACGCCGCTCTGGGTAATGGCGTCAGAACTGGCAGAGGCGCCGGCTGCCGCAAAACTTGGCGCCGCGGGCGCGGTCGTGATCCGCATGCCCCCGAAGGCCGGCTCCGGCCTCGATTTGCATGCGGTGCTGCATGCGCTTGCCGAGAAGGGCATCACGCGGCTGATGGTCGAGGGCGGCAGCCGCGTGGCGGCATCCTTTGTCGCGGCTGATCTCGTCGACGAAGCCTGGCTGTTTCGCGCGCCACAAGCGATCGGAGCGGACGGGATCAACGCGCTGGATGCATTGCCGCTCACGCAAATCACGCAGTCGCCTGCGTTCCGCGTCCGTGCTAGCGAGACGCTGGATCAGGACACTCTTACCATTTACGAGCGCGCTTGAATGTTTACCGGGATAGTGACCGATATCGGCGAGATCGTCGCGTTGAAGCCGGTGGCGCAGGGGCAATTGCACCGTCTGCGCATCGCCTGCCGCTATGATCGCGCCACCATCGCCGATGGTGCATCCATTGCATGCAACGGTGTGTGCCTGACCGTTGTCGCGGCGGGTGTCGAAGGCGGCCACACCTGGTTCGAGGTCGATACCGCGGCTGAAACGCTGCGGATGACGACGGCCAAGCACTGGGCGGTCGGCACCAAGCTTAATCTGGAGCGCGCGCTCAAGATCGGCGACGAGCTTGGCGGCCACATCGTCGCAGGCCATGCCGATGGCACCGCCAGCATTATCAGTCGCGACGATCTGCCTGATATGGCGCGCTTCGAACTCAACACCACGCGCGACCTCGCGCGTTTCATCGCGCCCAAGGGGTCGATCACGCTGGACGGCGTGTCGCTGACCGTGAACACGGTGTGGGATACGGCATTTTCCGTGCTGATCATCCCGCATACGCTCAACGTCACGACCTTGTCGTCCTGGCGTGCGGGCAGCGAGGTCAATATCGAGGTCGATCTGATGGCCCGCTATGCGGCGCGATTGACGGAAATGAAATGAGGGCTTGGCCTTCCGCATGGCTGCGCCTAAAAGCGGCTCAAACACCAACATCTCTCTGATTGGCATACGAATGGCTGACGCACGACGCGCTCCGTTGAAGGACCAGACCGACATTGCGGGCGCCCGCGCCCTGATTGTCGAGGCGCGCTTTTATGACGATATCCAGGACGCGCTGCTCGAGGGTGCGCGCGCCGAATTGAAGGCCGCGGCCGTCTGGCACGACGTGATCACGGTTCCCGGCGCGCTGGAGATTCCGGCGGCGATTGCGATTGCCGTCGATGCAGCGGCAGCTTCCGGCAAGCCCTATGACGCCGTGATCGCGCTTGGCTGCGTGATCCGGGGCGATACCATCCATTTCGAGATCGTCTCGATGGAATCCTCGCGCGCGCTGATGGATCTGGCTGTGCAGCGGAAACTTCCGCTCGGCAATGGCATTCTCACGGTCAATACGGAGGAGCAGGCCTGGGCGCGGGCGCGCGCCAGCGAGCTCAACAAGGGTGGCGACGCGGCGCGGGCGGCGTTGGCGATGCTGCGCATCAAGCGCCGGCTGGCGAAGTCATAAGACATGGCTGATCCGAAAAAGCGAGAGGCCAAAGGGGCGAACAAGGGGCCGAACATGGGGCCGGACGGCAAGGCGCCGGAGAGGAAGGCGAACCGGCGCGGTGCCGCGCGGCTCGCCGCCGTGCAGGCGCTTTACCAGATGGATATCGCTGGCGCCGGCATCAACGACATCTTCGCCGAGTTCGAAAGCCACTGGCTGGGCGGCGAGGTCGAGGGTGAGAAATATCTGCCGGCCGAAGCCGCCTTCTTCCGCGATGTCGTTGCTGGCGTCGTGCGCGACCAGGCCAAGCTCGATCCCTTGATCGACGAAGCCCTGTCGAAGGGCTGGCCGTTGAAGCGGATCGACGCGATCCTGCGCGCGGTGCTGCGCGCCGGCGCCTATGAGCTCGAACATCGCCGGGACGTGCCGGGCCGGGTCGTGGTATCGGAATATGTCGACGTGGCGCACGCCTTTGTCGAGCGTGAGGAGACCGGCATGGTCAACGCCGTGCTCGACCAGATCGCGCGGCAGTTCCGCGCTGAGGAATTTTCCCGCAGCTGACATCCGGGAGGTCGCGACGAGCGCTGACGCATGACCGATCGCCCTGGCCCATCCGGCGAAGACTCCCTGATCGCCCGCTATTTCAAGCCGCTCGCGATCGATCCGGGCGCGTTCGGCCTTGTCGACGACGCCGCGATCCTGAAAGCACGAGGCGAGGACATCGTCGTCACCACGGATGCGATCGTGGAGGGCGTGCATTTCCTGCCCGACGACCCGCCTGACACCGTCGCGCGCAAGGCGCTGCGGGTGAACCTGTCTGATCTTGCCGCCAAAGGCGCGACGACGGCCGGGTTTGTGCTGACGCTCGCGCTACGCCGCGCCGACGATGCCTGGCTGTCGGCCTTTGCGCGAGGCCTGGGCGAGGATGCCCGCACGTTCGATTGCCCCCTGCTCGGCGGCGACACCGTCTCCACCCCCGGCCCGCTCACGGTTTCGATCACCGCCTTCGGCCGCGTGCCGGCTGGAAAGATGGTTCCACGCAGCGGTGCCAGGCCCGGCGACCGGGTGATGGTGACCGGGACCATCGGCGATGCCGCTGTTGGCCTCGACATCCTCACCGGCGGGCCAGCGGCATCCGCGCTTGCGAGCGACGCGGCCGCGAGGGACATGCTGATCGGCCGCTACCGGGTGCCACAGCCGCGCAACGGCTTGGCCGAGGCCATCCGCACGCACGCAAGTGGCGCGATGGATGTGTCGGATGGGTTGGCGGGCGATCTTACCAAGCTCTGTGCGGCCTCGCGCGTCTCGGCGGTGATCGAGGTGCCGCGTATTCCGATTTCCGCGGCCGCGCAAGGCGTGCTTGCCCAACGCGCCGTCGACATCGAGGCCATGATTTCCGGCGGTGACGATTACGAGGTCCTCTGCACGGTTCCGGACACCAGCTGCGCCGCGCTGAGCGCGGCCGCCGCGCAGGCCGGTATCGCGCTGACGGCGATCGGAACCGTGATCGCCGGATCGGATGCCCCGCGATTCCTCGACAACGAGGGCAGGGAGCTGCCGCTCGCTCGGCGCTCCTACAGTCATTTCTAGCCCGCCTAGCGCCAGCCCTGCATCAGATCGCGGAAGCCGCGATTTCCGCGGCCGAAAAAGCCTGCGAAATAGGACGTATTTTGCCTCTCCCGGCGTTGCGCAGGCGCAGCAACTTTGGCAACCTCCCCGCCGATTTGCGAACCGCTCTTTGGGCAGCGCGGTGCAGCATTCTGCGTCCGAGCATCGGGCGTGGGGGACAAAGATAAGATTCTGAGGGAGTGCAATGACAGCTCTATGGTTGATCGTGCTCTGCGGAGCGCTTTCCATCGCCTATGCGATCTGGGCGACGTCGTCGGTTCTTGCTGCCGACGCCGGTAATCCGCGGATGCAGGAAATCGCGGCCGCCGTGCGCGAGGGCGCACAGGCCTATTTGCGCCGCCAGTACACGACGATCGGCCTGGTCGGCATCGTCATCTTCTTGCTGCTTGCCTACTTCCTCGGGGTCCTGGTCGCGGTCGGCTTTGCCATCGGCGCGATTCTCTCGGGTGCGGCGGGCTTCATTGGCATGAACGTGTCGGTGCGCGCCAACGTCCGCACCGCGCAGGCCGCAATTACCTCGCTCGCCGGCGGCCTCGAACTCGCCTTCAAGGCCGGCGCCATCACGGGCCTGCTGGTGGCGGGCCTCGCGCTGCTTGGCGTCACGCTCTATTTCGGCTTCCTCACCTTCTCGCTGAAGCTCGCGCCTGACAGCCGCACCGTGGTCGACGCCATGGTGGCGCTCGGCTTCGGCGCCTCGCTGATCTCGATCTTCGCCCGTCTCGGCGGCGGCATCTTCACCAAGGGCGCCGACGTCGGCGGCGACCTCGTCGGCAAGGTCGAAGCCGGCATCCCCGAGGACGATCCACGCAATCCCGCCACCATCGCGGACAACGTTGGCGACAATGTCGGCGACTGCGCCGGCATGGCGGCCGACCTGTTCGAGACCTATGCGGTGACGGCGGTCGCGACCATGGTGCTGGCGGCGATCTTCTTCGCCAAGACGCCGATCCTCGCCAACATGATGACCCTGCCGCTCGCCATTGGCGGCATCTGCATCATTACCTCGATCATCGGCACCTTCTTCGTCAAGCTCGGCGCCAACCAGTCGATCATGGGCGCTCTGTACAAGGGCCTGATCACGACCGGCATCCTGTCGCTTGCGGGTGTCGCGTTCGTGATCTACGCGCTGATCGGATTCGGCAAGCTCGACGGCGTCGACTACACCGGCGCGAGCCTGTTCTTCTGCGGCGTGGTCGGCCTTGCCGTGACTGGACTGATCATCTGGATCACCGAATACTACACCGGCACCGATTATCGCCCGGTGAAGTCGATCGCCGCGGCCTCGGTCACCGGTCACGGCACCAACGTGATCCAGGGCCTTGCGATCTCCATGGAGGCGACCGCGCTGCCTGCGCTCGTCATCATCGCGGGCATCCTCGTCACCTACAATCTCGCCGGCCTGTTCGGCATTGCGATCGCCACCGCGACCATGCTGTCGCTGGCCGGCATGATCGTGGCCCTCGACGCCTTCGGTCCTGTCACCGACAATGCCGGCGGCATTGCCGAGATGGCGGGCCTGCCGAAGGAGGTGCGCAAGTCGACCGACGCACTCGATGCGGTCGGCAACACCACCAAGGCGGTAACCAAGGGCTACGCGATCGGCTCCGCCGGTCTCGGCGCGCTGGTGTTGTTTGCGGCCTATAACCAGGACCTCAAATTCTTCATCAGCGATCCCGCAGCGCACCCCTACTTCAAGGGCATTAACCCGGACTTCTCGCTCAACAACCCCTACGTGGTGGTCGGCCTGTTGTTCGGCGGCCTCTTGCCCTATCTGTTCGGCGCGATGGGCATGACGGCGGTCGGCCGCGCGGCCGGCGCGATCGTCGAAGAGGTGCGGCGCCAGTTCCGCGAGAAGCCCGGCATCATGCAAGGCACCGACAAGCCCGACTACGGCAAGGCGGTCGACCTGCTCACCAAGGCAGCGATCAAGGAGATGATCATTCCCTCGCTGCTGCCGGTGCTCTCGCCGATCGTGGTCTATTTCGTGATCTACGCCATTGCAGGCGGAGGTCCGGCCGGCAAGTCGGCGGCGTTCTCCGCCGTTGGCGCCATGCTGCTCGGCGTGATCGTCACCGGCCTGTTCGTCGCGATTTCCATGACGTCGGGCGGCGGCGCCTGGGACAACGCCAAGAAGTACATCGAGGACGGCCACTACGGCGGCAAGGGCTCGGACGCCCACAAGTCCGCCGTGACCGGCGACACCGTCGGCGATCCCTACAAGGACACGGCCGGCCCGGCCGTCAACCCGATGATCAAGATCACCAACATCGTGGCGCTCCTGCTGCTAGCCATCCTGGCGCATTGAGTCTGCGGGTGAGTTGATAATGAAGAGCCCCGCTGGCGCGAGCCGGCGGGGCTTTTTGTTTCGTGGTGAAGGCGCGTTGTCGCCACCCATGTCGTCGTCCCGGCCGGGACCCAGACCGCGGAATCTCTCTTGAGGCTGCGGTGGTCGACGATCTTCGCCAAACGACATCGTTTGGTTATGGGTCCCGGCCTTCGCCGGGACGACTCGGGGAGGCTTCCGATTCCCGACGCCGTGGTGCTAGGCTCGACCTCGGCAGGGGAAACCCGAACGGGAGGACCACATGCCTGAGAGCGTCTACAAGGTCATTGAACTGATCGGTACGTCCAGCGACTCCTGGGAGAGAGCGGCGGCCAATGCGGTCGAGCAGGCATCGAAGTCGCTGCGCGACCTTCGCGTGGCGGAAGTCGTCAAGCTCGACATGCAGCTCGATGCGAAGGGCAAGGTCGAAGCCTATCGCGCCAAGTTGAACGTGTCGTTCAAGTTCGAGGGTACGTGAACTCCAATCAGCTCTCCCCGCCGGCGCTCGCTTGCGGGGAGAGTTCTGGTCTTGCGCGGCGCGATCGCAAGCCGGCTTACGTACTCTCGGCGCCTGCGGCTTCGCCGATCTTGTCCTGCGTCTTCGTCTCGAAATCGCTTGCCGCGTGCCGCTCGTGCAGCTGGCTCGACGGCTCGCCCCAGCTGCGGTTGACCATGCGGCCGCGCTGCACGGCCGGGCGTTTGGCGATCTGGTCGGTCCAGCGCTGCACGTGCTTGTAGTCCTGCACCGAGAGGAATTCGCCGCCGCCGTACAGCAGCCCCTTGGCGAGCGCCCCGTACCACGGCCACACCGCGATATCGGCGATCGAATAATCGCCGCCTGACAGGTACTCGTTGTCGGCGAGCCGGCGGTCGAGCACGTCGAGCTGGCGCTTGGTTTCCATCGCAAAGCGATCGATGGCATATTCGATCTTGGTCGGCGCATACGCGTAGAAGTGGCCGAAACCGCCGCCGAGATAGGGCGCGCTGCCCATCTGCCAGAACAGCCATGACAGGCACTCGGTACGCGTCTTGGTGTCCTTCGGCAGGAACGCGCCGAATTTTTCGGCGAGGTAAAGCAGGATCGATCCGGATTCGAACACGCGGATCGGCTCGGGGCCCGAGCGATCCAGCAGCGCGGGGATTTTCGAGTTCGGATTGATGGCGACAAAGCCGCTGCCGAACTGGTCGCCCTTGCCGATGTCGATCAGCCAGGCATCGTATTCCGCACCGGTGTGGCCAAGCGCGAGCAACTCCTCCAGCATCACCGTGACCTTCACGCCATTGGGCGTTGCCAGGGAATAAAGTTGCAGCGGGTGACGGCCGACCGGCAATTCCTTCTCGTGGGTGGATCCAGCGATCGGACGATTGATGCTGGCAAAGCGCCCGCCGCTCTCTTTATTCCATGTCCAGACTTTGGGCGGCTCGTAGGCGGGGACGTCGGTCATCAATGGCTCCGGGGTGCAGGGCACGCGAGCCATGTAGCTAACGTCTCATGGAATGTCTGCAAGGGCAGCCCCAGCCGACGCGCGGAAGTAGCCCGCATTAGCGAAGCGACATGCAGGATGGCGCGGTCCCGGATATTGCTTTGCTGATCCGGGCGACGCGGGCAGCGCGCGCTAATTGAAGCTCAAGAGCTTGAACAGCGGCTGCAGGTAGCTCATCTCCTGGCCGGAGGTCGCGGTGGTGCGGCTGATGAAGTCGAAGATCTTGCCGTCCTTGAGGCCGTAATTGGCGAGCCGGCGGACCTGGCGGTTCTTGTCGAAATAGACGGCGATCACGCGCTGGTCGACGACCTTCTGGTTCATGAAGGCGACCGGGCGTTCGGCACGCTGCGAGATGTAGTAGAACACCTCGCCGTCGAGAGTGGCGACGGTGGAGGGCGTGCCCATCACAATCAGGACCTGGTCCTGGCTGGCGCCAATCGGGATCTGCTCCAGCGCGCCGGGCGGCAGGATATAGCCCTTCTGGAACTCCTCCTTGGTGCAGGCACCAAGGACGGCGCAGGTCAGCGCCACGGCAGCCGCAAGGCGAAAGCCTAGGAGAAAGCGGGGCAGGGCCGCGCCAGTCGTTTTCATCAGCCTATCAATCATTGCGCTATAGGGCCGGTCCCCTTAGAACCGGCCACCCCAAATCCCTCGGCCGGAGCGTCAACCGGCAACAGGGCTCGCTTGCGGAACCCACAATGCTTTGGCCGTTCAATCACTTCAGGAAACCCCGGCTAGCCCCGCGCGGCACCATTGAGGCCATCTATGGCATGATCGTGACGCAAGCGCGAGAACCCGTCTTTTATCAAGAGCTGGGGGTGCCGGATACGGTTAATGGCCGTTTTGACCTGCTTTTAGTGCATTTATGGATGGTTCTGCGCCGGTTGCGCAGTATTGCTGGTGGCACGGAGGTCGCGCAGGCCCTGTTCGACCATTTCTGCAACGACATGGACGCGAATCTGCGTGAAATGGGGGTCGGCGACCTCGCTGTCCCCAAGCGCATGCAGGCTTTTGGCGAGGCCTTTTATGGCCGCAGCGCCGCCTACGATCTCGCGCTGACCGACAGCAACGAGGCCCTGGTGCAGGCGTTCAGCAAGAACATCCTCGACGGCAAGGACATCGATCATGCCCGGCGCCTGGCTGCCTATGCGGAGGCCGTGATCGCCGATCTCGACAAGGTCGAGGATGCGGCACTGCTGGCTGCCGCCTGGACATTCCCGTCACCACTCAATTTGACGGAGCAAGGTCATGACTAAGTCTCCTACCGTGCGTGCCGATCCCTGGCGCGTCCTCGTCAACGTGGCGCAGATCCCGCACGACGGGCTGCATCGCGACATCGAGGCGGACAGCGCCACGCGCGCGGCCATGGCCGAGATCGCAGGCCTGCGCGAGATCCTGTCGGCGCGGGCCTCCTTCGATCTGAACCCGGGGAGCGATGGCCGTGTCCATGTCGAGGGTCATCTGACCGCGCGGGTCGGGCAGAGCTGCGTGGTGACGCTCGAGCCGATTGAGAACGACATCGATGAACACATCGATCTCGTCTTCGCGCCCGCCGGTGATGTTCAGGCTCTCGCCGACACGCTTGACGAGGAGGCCGAGAGCGGTGAGGTGCCCGAGCCGCCTGAGCCAATCGAAAACGGCATGATTGATCTCGGCCGGCTCGCTACCGACGTGCTGTTTCTGGCGATCGATCCCTACCCGCGCAAGGAAGGAGCGGTGTTCGAGCCACCGGTCGCGGCGGCCGATCCCGAGGACCATCCGTTCGCCGCCCTGAAGGCGCTGAAGGGCGCTGCGACCAATGGCGGATCCGACAAGGCCTGAGCAGGACGACCCGGCGAAAAAGTGCAGGCCGGCTTCATACTTTGCGCGAAGTGTTCGCGGTCCGGTTCGGGCTCTTGTCGTAACGTATTGAAATATAATATGATTCCGCCCCGGTCGATTCTCCCGGGGCGCGCCATCGGGCCAAAAAGCTGGGGGTCAAGAGGTTGTGTCAGAGCCGGGACAGGCTATTGTCGCGGCCCGGCCGGGCGGCTCATCTGCCTGGCTCTTCCGCCGCAAGATGCGCGGCGCTATGTAGTGGTTTTCCGGGACGTTCATGCCGCAAAAGGTCAGAATCGCGCTTGACGCCATGGGGGGCGATGTCGGCGCAGCTGTCGTTATTCCCGGCGCCGCCATTTCGCACAAACGCCATCCCGAGACCGAGTTTCTGCTGGTCGGCGATCGCAGCAAGATCGAGCCGGAGCTGGCCAATTATCCTGCTCTGAAGGCCTGCTCGCGTATCATCCACACCGAGGTCGCGGTGAGCGCAAGCGAGAAGCCGAGCCAGGCGCTGCGGCGCGGCCGCAAGACCTCCTCGATGTGGCTTGCGATCGACGCGGTAAAGAAGGGCGAAGCGGATGTCGTGATCTCCGCCGGCAACACCGGCGCGCTGATGGCGATGGCCCGTTTCAATCTGCGCACGCTGCCGGGCATCGACCGCCCCGCGATCGCCGCGACCTGGCCGACCATGCGCGGCGATTCGATCGTGCTCGATCTCGGCGCCAGCATCGGCGGCGACGCGCATCATCTGGTCGCGCTCGCGGTCATGGGTAGCGCCATGGCGAGCGTCCTGTTCAATCTGAAGCGGCCGACCGTGGGCCTTCTCAACATCGGCGTCGAGGAGATGAAGGGCCATGAGGAGATCCGCGAGGCCGCGGAGCTATTGCGGGCGATGAACCTGCCGCAGCTCCACTATATCGGCTTTGTCGAAGGCGACAGTATCGGCCGCGGCGTCGCCGACGTGGTGGTGACCGAAGGCTTTTCCGGGAACATCGCGCTGAAGATGGCCGAGGGAACCGCCCGCCAGATCTCCGATTATTTACGGAGCGCCATCCAGCGATCCTGGCGCTCTCGGATCGGCTATCTGCTCGCGCGCCCGGCGTTCCAGGCGCTGCGCGACAAGATGGATCCCAGCAAATCCAATGGCGGCTTGCTGCTGGGGCTGAACGGCGTTGTCGTCAAAAGCCATGGTGGGGCCGATGCGGAGGGCTTTGCCTATGCCGTTGATGTCGGCTATGAGATGGTCCACTTCGATCTCCTGACCAAGATCAATCAAATGCTTAATCGTGATGGCGGGGCGCTTGTGTCAGCGCCGGCCCCGCAGGAGCCTGTCTCGTGACAATTCGTTCGGTGGTGCTCGGCTGCGGGTCCTATCTGCCGCGCCAGATCCTGACCAATGCCGAGCTGGCGATGCGCGTCGACACATCAGACGAATGGATCGTGCAGCGCACGGGCATTCGTCAGCGCCATATCGCGGCCGATGGCGAGTTCACCTCGCATCTCGCAATCAACGCCGCGCGCGCCGCGCTGGAGGATGCCGGCCTCGACGCGCAGGCAATCGACCTGATCGTGCTCGCAACCTCGACGCCCGACAATACCTTTCCCGCCACTGCGGTCGCGGTGCAGCACGGGCTCGGCATCAACCATGGCGCGGCCTTCGACCTGCAGGCGGTGTGCTCCGGCTTTGTCTTTGCGCTGGCCACGGCCGACAATTTCCTGCGTACCGGCGCCTATAAGCGCGCGCTGGTGATTGGCGCGGAGACCTTTTCCCGCATCCTCGACTGGACCGATCGCGGCACCTGCGTGCTGTTCGGCGATGGCGCGGGCGCCGTGGTGCTGGAGGCACAGGACCAGCCGGGCACGTCGAGCGATCGCGGCGTGCTCACCACGCATCTGCGCTCGGACGGCCGGCATAAATCGAAGCTCTATGTCGACGGCGGTCCGTCATCGACCCAGACCGTCGGACACCTGCGCATGGAAGGCCGCGAGGTCTTCAAGCACGCCGTCGGCATGATCACCGACGTCATCGTTGACGCCTTCAACGCCACCGGGCTTTCGGCCGAGGACATCAAGTGGTTCGTGCCGCACCAGGCGAACAAGCGAATCATCGATGCCTCCGCCCACAAGCTTCATATCGCGCCGCAGAAGGTGGTGCTGACGGTCGATCAGCACGGCAATACCTCCGCAGCCTCGATCCCGCTGGCGCTCTCGGTCGCCCGCGCCGACGGCCGAATCAAGAAGGGCGACCTGGTCCTGCTGGAAGCCATGGGCGGCGGCTTCACCTGGGGCTCGGCACTCGTGCGCTGGTAGGAACAAAACCGGGATTCATTTCAGGGTTTGCACTGCTTTAAACATCTTTGCCCTCACGGCAGAGTTGACCGAGGCGGCGTAACCTCATAATTTCAGGACAGAAATTGTTCGCCGTGAGTTGGGGCAGGCGATGACCGGAACCGGAAAAACTGTCACTCGTGTCGATTTGTGCGAAGCCGTCTACCAAAAGGTTGGGTTGTCTCGTACGGAATCATCAGCGTTCGTTGAGCTGGTTTTGAAAGAAATCACCGACTGCCTGGAGAAGGGCGAGACGGTAAAATTGTCCTCGTTCGGCTCCTTCATGGTGCGGAAGAAGGGCCAGCGGATCGGGCGCAATCCGAAGACCGGGACCGAAGTTCCGATCTCGCCCCGCCGGGTCATGGTGTTCAAGCCGTCGGCGATCCTGAAACAGCGGATCAACAACGGCCATAGCAGCAGCCTTGCCGCCACCAAGATGAACGGCGAGATGAAGGTCGAGTAGGCGTAACTGGCGTAAGACGAGCACATCACAGGTGGCGCGAAGGGGAAGCGAGCCTTTGGACAAGGCGCCGGACGCATTCCGAACGATCAGCGAGGTCGCACAGGACCTCGACATCCCCCAGCATGTGCTGCGGTTCTGGGAAACGCGTTTTGCCCAGATCAAGCCGATGAAGCGCAGCGGCGGCCGCCGCTATTATCGCCCCGACGATGTCGACCTGCTCAAGGGCATCCGCCGGCTGCTCTATGGCGAGGGCTACACCATCCGCGGGGTGCAGCGCATCCTCAAGGAGCATGGCATCAAATCCGTGCAAAGCCTCGCCGACGGCACCGCGGCCGTGTCCTTCGGTGCGATCGAAGAGGCGATCGGCCAGAGCCTCATGGAGGACGACTTCACCGAGGCGGCGGCGCCAGCCGAGGCGGAGGAGGACGAAGAGGAATATGAGGCCTCCGGCGAGGATGGCATCGATTTCCGCTTTGTCGAGACCGAGGAGGACATCCTCGCAACCTTCCGCGGCGACGGCGCCGCACGCGGCACCGCCGGCGCCCATACCATCGACCGCGAGCGGCTCCAGGGCGTCCTGAAGGAGCTGATTAACTGCCGGCAGCTCCTGGATCGGGCGTTGAAGGAGGGGTGAGCGAACCTCGGCCCGTGCGCGCGATGCGGTGGGATCTGCAGCTGCCCGAAAACGACAAAGCCCGCTCTGCGGGGCTTTATTTTGGTCGGAGCGAGAGGATTTGAACCTCCGACCCCTAGTCTCCCAGACTAGTGCGCTAACCGGGCTGCGCCACGCTCCGATGCCGTTCCCATAGCCGCGATCCCCGCCCGACGCAAGCTTGGGCAATGGCGGCTCGGCACAACCGGGCTGGCGCGGTCAATTCTTCGAACCTCGGATTGCGTGATCCTGGAGCGACAATCCATCGGCGTAGGTTTCGGACGGAACCATTTCCGCCCAAACGTACTTGCCTTGTGGGCCGTGGGGCGAGCTCAACCAGCGATCAACAGACATGACGAAACGCCGTTTGGTCCTGTTCCTCGCCATTGCCCTGCTTCCAACCGGGCTGGTCATGGCGCGGGACGATGGTCGATACGCCAACTCTCCGCTCAAACCCTGGTTCGACAGCTTGCGCAGCGGCCGGGGGCTGTGCTGCTCGGACGCCGACGGATTTGCGGTGTCGGACCCGGATTGGGAGTCCAAGGATGGGCACTATCGAGTTCGGCTCGATGGTCAGTGGATCGTGGTGCCTGACGATGCCGTCATCACCGAGCCCAACCGGGCAGGTCGCACCATGGTCTGGCCCGTCAAGAGCTCGCTCGGGACTTCGATCCGGTGCTTCCTGCCGGGAAGCCTGAGCTGATCGTGCTCTTTGACAGAGCATGATCCTTCCGGAAAACCGCTTCATGCGTGTCCGGACCATGCCCTAGCGCCGGCGCCGCGCCCTGGTGCGTGCGGCCTTTTTTGCGGCCGCCGAGCGGGTCTTCGCGCCTTTGGTTCGCGCGGCCTTGCGGGCGGATGCCGAGCGCGATGCGGCGCTGCGGCGACTGGCCGCGCGTTTGCCTTGCTTTGACAGCGCGCTTCGCGAGACGGTGGATCGCGGCTCCTTTTTCAGAACCTTCTCAACGGCGCGCGACACACGCGGCCGACGCTTCGGTTTGCGCTTTCCCTGGCCTGCCTCATACGCATATTTCGCGCTCCTGCGCGTGCTTGCCTTGGTCTTGCCCTTGCGAGGCGGCGGAAGATCCACACCGGCGCGGCGCGCTTCGGACAGCCCGATGGCGATGGCCTGCTGCGGCGATCTTGCGCCGTGCTTGCCGTGGCGGATTTTGTCGATCTCCTCGCGCACGAACTCGCCGGCCTGGGTGCTTGCCGATTTCCCCGCGCGCTTGTCCTCGCGCGCCTTTCGGATGGTCTGCTTTCTCGGCATCGACGTCTCCTTGCTTTTGTCCATGCGGGCTCGGCCTGCGTCAGGCCTTCAGCAGTTTCACCCGGCGCGTGCCGGGGCGACCGCCCTCGCAGCGGAGCGTGACGACCGGGCCGTCCTCGAGCGCGAGCTTCACGGCCCTTGCCTTCTTCACTCGCTGCAGCAGCGGCTCCGGCCCCTGAATGGAACCTTCCGCAACCAGGCGGCCGGGTTCGCTGGCTCGCACCAGCGAATACGGAACCATCGCGACGTCGCGCCCTCCGATAATGATCATGCCGTCGCCGCGAAGCTCGTCGGTGATCTCGCCAGAGATCTCTCGGAGTATCTCCATCGCAAACCTCCACCGCAAAGAAAGGGAAGGCCTGGCGCGAACAGTTGGTTCCAACTCGCAAGTACAGCGCCGCCCTGCAAACGGCTTGTGCAGATCGCATCTCGCGCAGGCTTGCACGCTTCACTGATGCAGGGATGAAACAGTCGGCTGTGGACGACGGGGGATTGCGCGCTCAAGCGCAGGTTTAATTTGCGGGCAAGAGCCGAGTCTGATTCTCTGCTGTAGCAGTAAATCAGGGGGCTTCATGTTCACGCGTGCCGTCGGCGCGATCGCGCTGACCTTATCTCTTTCATCCACCGCGCTTGCGGGCCATCATCCCAGCATCGTGCAGCGCGTGTCCTGCTCGGTCGTCCGCTACTACGTTGCGAAATATTCGGCGTCGACCGCAGAAATGTGGGCGCGCAGCCATGGTGCGACCGAGGCGGAGATCGCGACCGCCCGGCGCTGCCTGAACGATGGCCCCGCGCAGAATCAGAATCTGGAAGCGGCCCACTGGTTCGGCCAATAGGGCTGGCCTGCGCATCATCCGGAATTGTCGACAAAGGTGACGGGCGTGCCCTTGCTCACTTCCATCGCCACGCGTTGCGCATCCCAATTGGTCAGGCGGACGCAGCCATGCGAGGCGGCCTTGCTGACCAGAATGAAGGTAGCCTCGTAGAGCTCTGATGTGGTCTTGACCATCGCACGCCTGTCTGGATCGATTGCGTATCAACGCGTGGCGGAGCTTTTATTTCCGCCAGTGGCGCCTTCCGATGTCCGGCATGACGCTGGCTGAGGTCAGCTAGGCCGCCGCGTCGCTGGATTGCGGTGCGCGCCGCCGCTAGTCTCCATCCTGGATCGAGAGCCGCCGTCAGATGCTGCATCGGATCCATTCGGGATGGAAACTGAGGGTTTGCCATGAAAGTGCGTCCGACCGGCGTGATACCGCCGATGACAACGCCGTTCCGCGAGGACGGCGAGATCGATTTCAACCAGGTCGCGCCGCAGATCGACTGGATGATCGGCGCCGGCGTGCATGGCCTCGCCGCCGGCGGCTCGACCGGCGAGGGCCACACCCTCGACCACGAGGAATATCGCGACCTGATGGCAGCGACGGTCGATGCAACGCGCGGCCGCGTGCCGGTCATTGCCGGCATCATCGTCGATTCTACCCGTGACGCCATCAAGCGCGGCAAGCTTGTGCGCGACATGAACGTCGCGGCGCTGCAGGTGACGCCGGTGCATTATCTGTTCAAGCCCGACGACGAGGCGATGGTCAGCCATTTCCGTCGCATGGCGGATGAAACCGGCATGCCGATCATCATCTACAACGTCGTGCCGTGGTCGTATCTCGCGCCGGCGCTGCTGAGGCGGATCATGAACGAGGTGCCGCTGGTCGTCGGCGTCAAGCAGAGCGCGGGCGATCTGAAACTTTTTGCCGATCTCATGATCATGGCGCCGGACAAATTGATCTACAGCGCCGTCGACGCCTTGATGTATCCGTCCTACACGCTGGGCGCTCATGGCTCGATTGCCGCGATCTTGAGCGCGGCGCCACATGCGTCGGTAAAACTGTGGGATGCCGTGAAGGCGGGCGATCATGTGCTGGCGCTCGAGCTGCACAAGAAGCTCCTGACGCTCTGGAACGCAATCGTCTCCGACAACCTGCCGGCCTGCACGCGTCATGCGCAAACGCTGCAGGGCTTGCCCAAGACCTTTTCGCGCGCGCCGATGCCGCAAGCCTCAGCTGCGCAGCAGGAGAGAATCGCAAGAGCGCTCGAGGGTCTTGGAGCACTCGCGAGCCGTCGCAGCGAGGCGGCGGAATAACGCAAGACGGTTGCAAAATTTTCGCCGATGTCGTGAGCTCATCGCGGCACCGGCAGGGCGTGCCTTGCAGGCTAAGCACCCAAACCACCAACAAGCGACACAGCAGCCAGGGAAGGGCCCAGCATGAAGGATTTCGCCGGAAAGATCGCCGTCGTCACCGGGGGCGGCACGGGCATGGGGCGCGAGCTCGCGCGGCAGCTGATTGCGGAGGGTTGCAATGTGGCAATGTGCGACGTCTCCGCGGAGGCGATGGCGGAAACCAAGCGTCTGTGCGAGGTGGAGAGGCTGCCTCAGGGCCTGCGCGTCACCACCCACATCGCCGACGTCTCGATCGAGGACCAGCTCAGGCGCTTCCGCGACGAGCTGTCCGAGCAGCACAAGACGGACCGGATCCATCTGTTGTTCAACAATGCCGGCATTGGCGGGGGCGGCAGCCTGTTCACCAATTCGCGCGAGCAGTGGGAGCGCACCTTCAACATCTGCTGGGGCGGCGTCTATCTCGGCGTGCGCACCTTCCTGCCCATGCTGATGAAGGCGGATCAGGCCCACATCGTCAACACCTCCAGCGTCAACGGCTTCTGGGCCTCCGTCGGCATGGGCGTCGCGCACACCGCCTACAGCGCCGCCAAGTTCGCGGTGAAGGGATTTACCGAAGCCCTCATCAACGATCTCCGTCTCAACGCGCCGCATATCAAATGCTCGGTGGTGATGCCCGGTCATATCGGCACCTCCATCGTGTCGAACTCGCGCATGGTGCTGAACGGCAGCGACCGCTTGAGCGAGACCGATATCGCGCAGGCACGCGTGCGTCTGAAGGCTGCAGGAGTGGAGGGTGCAGACACGATGTCGGATGACGAGATCCAGGCGCGAGGGGCCGAGCGCGCGCGCAGCTTCCGCGAGGAAGCGCCGACCACGGCGGCGCAGGCGGCGAAGATCATTCTCGACGGCGTCAAGGCGGAGCGGTGGCGTATCCTGGTTGGCGAGGACGCCCACAAGCTCGATCTGCGCGTGCGGCAGAATCCGGAAGATGCCTACACCGCGGAGTTCTACAAGAGCTTCGTCGAAGAGGTGGGCTGGCGACTGGGGTAATGCAATGACGCGCGGCTGCGTCTCGACGCGCGATCCAGGGTAGCAGACCCTTGCATGTTGCGATGTGAGATGGCATTCGCAACTCGCTCCGAACTGCATGTGCGCTACGTGTTTATCCGTAGGCGCTTGCTCACCATCGCTTAAGCTTCTCGCCATAATGATCGTCGTCATTCGATACGACTGCGCGACGTCGCGCGGCCTTCTCAGCGCGGAGATGGAAGACGATGATAGGCACGATGGTAAGGCCGACCGGCGTCGAGCAGATGCTCGGTGAGGAGGAGCTGATCGTGTCCAAGACCGATCTGAAGGGCCGCATCACCTACGCCAACGACGTCTTCATTCGCATGGCGAAATATCCGGCCCGCGAGCTGATCGGCGCGCCGCACAGCATCATTCGCCATCCCGACATGCCGCGCTGTGTCTTCAAGCTGTTGTGGGACACCATCGAGGCGAGGCAGGAAATCTTCGCCTATGTGGTCAATCTTGCCGGCGACGGCAGCCACTACTGGGTGTTCGCCCATGTGACGCCGACCTTCGATGGCGGAGGCAACATCATCGGCTACCATTCCAATCGCCGCAGACCCGACCGGGCGCCGATCGAGAAGGTCAAGCCGGTCTACAAGCTCTTGTGCGAGGAGGAGGCGCGCCACGCCAATGCCAAGGAAGGGCTGCGCGCCAGCTTTGATATGATGATCAATTTTCTGAAGCAACAGGGTCTTGCCTATGATGAATTTGTGCTCTCTCTCTAAGGCGCGGATCGCAAGCGCCGCAGCGGGCGTTGTTGCCGTTGTGGCGCTGTTGGGCGTCGTGCTCGTCGATCCGGTGCCGCGGCTGACCGCAGCCGCGTTGTTGATCCTGGTGCTGGCGCTGGTCGGTCTCACGCTGTGGAGCTTGCACACCGCGACGTCGGTGCTGGACGAAGCCGCTGCGGTGTGCCGGCGCGCATACGAGGGCGATCTCGAGGCGCGGGTGCTCAAGCCGCGTCAGCCTGGCCGGCTGGGCCTGATGCAGAAGTCGATCAACGACATGCTTGACATCGCGGATGCCTTTGTGCGGGAGGCGTCGGCCTCGATGGAGGCGGCGAGCCACGGCAGACGTCATCGCAAGATCCTGGTGCGCGGCCTGCCTGGCGCGTTCCGCCACTCTGCCGGCGTCATCAATGGCGGGACTGAGGTGCTGGGACAGCGCGTGATGGAGATCGCGGGACTCTCCAAGCGCTTTGGCACCCGGCTTGACGAGATCACGGGCGGCCTCGCCAAGGCGGCCACCGATCTCGAAAATGACGCCGCCCAGATGGCCGCGGCAGCCGAGGAGACCAGCCGGCAGTCGGACGGTGTGATGGCCGCTTCGGATCAGGCCTCCAACAATGTGCAAACGGTGGCGACGTCGGCCGAACAGCTGTCGTCCTCCATCAGCGAAATCGGCCGGCAGGTGCACCGCTCCAAGGAGAGCACCAGTCGCGCCGTGAGCGAGGCCGATCGCGCCGGCGCGCACATCCGCAACCTTGCGGAGGCGGCGATGCGGATCGGCGACGTGGTCAGGCTGATCAGCGAGATCGCCGAACAGACCAATCTTCTGGCGTTGAATGCGACCATCGAGGCGGCGCGCGCCGGCGAAGCGGGACGTGGGTTTGCGGTGGTGGCCTCGGAAGTCAAGACGCTCGCCTCGCAGACCGCCAAGGCCACCGAGGAGATCGGTGCCAAGGTGGGCGAGATGCAGCAGAGCACGACCATCTCGGTCAGCGCGGTCGAGACGATCGCGCATACCATTGCAGAGATCAACGAGATCACCACCGCGATCGCCGCCGCGATCGAGGAGCAGGGCGCGGCCACCGGCGAGATCGCGCGGAACGTGCAGCAGGCCTCCGCCGGCACCTCGGAGGTGGCCACCAATGTGAGCGGCATCAGCCAGGCCGCGACCGATACCGGCCAGGTCGCAACCCGCGTCAACGGCGCCTCCGAGCGCGTGCAGTCCGACGTCGAATTGCTGCGGCGGGAAGTGACGGCTTTCCTGCAGCAGCTGGTGGCGGCTTGAAAATCGAGGCCACTATGGCGCGTTTGCAGTGGCGCGCCGGGCCTTGCGTCGGTTGGCGTCGTCGATGCGTTTGGCATGCGAGACGTCGGCAAAGGCGCGCTTCAGATCGCCCATGCGGTGATAGACGATGGCGCGATTGATGTAGGCCTCCGAGGCCCCGGGATCGAGAGAGATCGCCAGATCGAAGTCGGCAAGCGCGAGAAACAGGTCGCCGCTGCGATAGGCCGAGATGCCGCGCTCCTGATAGAATTTGGGGTCGTTGGTGTCCGGCATGATCTCCGGGTTTAAAGCGGGGCTGGCCGCGTCCTTTGGGGCATTGGTGCCAGGCGCTGCAGCCTCCGCACGTTCCGGCTCCGGCTGCGCCTTGGGCGCTGCGATCTCATCAGGCTTGTCGCTGGAGCCTGCTCCCGCGACCGTATGAGACGGCTCGACCGACGAACCGGCTGTGATTGGTGCTGCCTCGGGTTTGGTCACCTCGACCGCAGCTGGCGGAATGAGGCGGACCTGTGGGGCAGGTACCAGAAGCAAATACCCTGCGCCGAACAGGCCGAACGAGAAAACAGCGCCCGTGATCACGTCGAGAGCCGCCCTGCGGGCCCTGCCGGACCAGATGCGGCGCCTTGGCTTCAAACCCTGCTGTCGAAGCGCGATATCGAGCAGCTGGTCATAGCTTGCGCGTTCATTCTCGTCGCCGAGAATGGCGTGGGCACGCACGATCCGCCTGAATCTGCGTGGCGCATCCGGGTCGCCAGGATTTCTGTCAGGGTGGTTTGCTTTGGCGGCCCTGCGGAATGCAGCTCTGATGCTCTCAGCGTCGTCGTCCGGAAGCGCGCCAAGCAATTCGTAAAGGGTTGTCATAATCGCTCACGCAGCGACGACCTGTCTCGGCAAATTGGTTTTCACTCCAGGCGACTGTCCGCCTGAAGTCCGCGATCGATAGGCAGAAAATCAAATCAACTCACGCGCCGAAGCGTGGTGCCTTGGTGCGGCAAAAGAAGGACTGAATTGCGGGGGCCTGTTGCCTGACTGCCGTCAACAACGAGGCACGCGCCTCGATTGGTCGGCTCGAATGTGCAAAACAAAATTTGTGCGGGATGGTTGCGCGGGCTGGCCATCGCCAAACGGCATGCGCCCGGCCGATTCGCAGCGGTGCGGGCATCGCCCGGTTCAGCGCTGCGCGGACCCTAATCGCGTGTCTGCTGGATCGAGGCCTGCAACCGGCTGAGGCGCTCACGCGAGGCCTTCTCGGCCTCCCTGTAACATTGCCGCTCGTATTCGGCCTTCAGGCGGGCCCACTCATCAGGATCGGCCGTCCTGAGGTCGGACCTCCCGTAGTCGCAATCGGGTGCAGGCTGCGGCCTGAGCAGCGTCGGATCGAGACGGTGAGCCGAGGACTGCGCATGACGTCGTTGCTCGGAGGCGCGACGGACGCGCGGCGCGAGGCAGACGGGCGCGGTCTTGGACTCAGTCTTGGCCGCAGTCCCGGCCTCATAGGGCGGCGGCGGATTGGACTCATGTTGCACAGAGTCGCGCGCGCAACTGCTGAGCAACATCGCGCATGAGATGGCGCACAGGATTGGAAGTCCTCGAACAAACAATGGAGCGCCCATCACGACGTGTCATGCAACGCGCGGCATGATGGGCGGAAAATTTGAATCGCATTCTAACAAGTACGATGAATCAAACGTGAATCGACCTGTTGTTTCGCGATTGCCGCGCCGATTGCGAGAACGGCGCGGCGCCGACTTTGCGCAAATCGCGTCGAAACGTCCGGCGCGAAACACAGGGGATCTGTAGGGTGGGCAAAGGCGCGTTTGCGCCGTGCCCACCGTTCGCATCGATGATGCGGATTTGTGGGCACGCTTCGCTTTGCCCACTCTACAGCGTCACCGGCTCCCGTCCCAGGCAGGAACGTTCTGCCCTACCGCGCGCTCGCCCTGTAGGCGAGGCGGCTGTGGCCGGGGCAGTAGGGCAGGCCTTCGACCGGCGGATTGCCGCAGAAGCAGAAATCGTCGGCGCCTGGCGTCGAGATCGGCCAGCGGCAAGTCTCGGCGCTGAGCTCGAACAGCGAGCAGGTGTGTCCGTTGTGGACTGGCGCTTCCGGCTCCGGCGTGTCGCCGGCCACCGTCACGGCCCTCAGGAATTGCCGGCGGAAGCGGATGGTGGGGCGTCCCGGCGCACCGCGCGCGGCATCCTTGCGGACCGGGCCGGCCGCCTTCTGGCGCTTCAGATTGAGTCTCGAGATCTTTCCGATCACCGCGTTGCGGCTGACCCCGATGCGGTCAGCGATTTCGCGGCAACTGAGCCCGGCGTCAAAACAGGATTTCAAAAGTTCGATGCGTTCGTCGGTCCAGGTCGGCTGATGGGCGGGCATATGTCTGTTCCAAGCTTGATCCCTGATTGGATCCTCTTGAGTGAATCGCTTGGCCACCGCGCCGCGCCCGCCGCTGCTCGCGCAGAACAACATCCCCGTTCACGTCCTGCCATTGCCATTGTCGCGGATGGAAAGCAGCCCGTCCTTGATGGCGTTGCGGATGCCTTCCTCGATCAATGTCCTTGCTACACCTGGAACGCTGGTGCCGTGGGTGCCCTGTCGCACCAGTTTCTCAAGATAGGCGATGGTCGAAAGCGCTAACGTAACGGGGATGCGGTCAGTCTCGGCTTTTTCGGTGGCCATGCAAAAAGCTATGCCCTAACGCGGATACACAAAAGTAACTTTTAAGACTCTATTTAGAAGTGAGGCTTTTGTACAGTGGCAAGGCAAGCTACTGAATTTACTGGCAAAACCAGATAGACGCGGGTTCGCGCGGTTGTGGTCCGTGCAGACCGGGCGGCTTGGGGCTGAAAAAACAGGGAATCGGCTGGTTTGTTGTCGCCGGCCGAGCGGCATCTTTCGGGCCGCACCAAGGCCGTCGCGCTCAACCGATCGCTCTAAAGCGGTGCGTCGTCCGTTGGCCGCAGCCGGATCAGGGCGCGGAATTGCTGCTGTTCATGGGGTGATGGAGAAGCAGCATGTGATCCGCTGGGCTGCGCCTAGCCGTGCACGACATCCTTGGCGATCATGCAATGGATGCCCTTTGAACCGTTCACCGTCTGGGTCACCCTGAGATCGGCGGCGAGACTGCACAGCGTGTAGGCGTCCTCGCGGGAAAGATTCCGCTTTTCGCCGATGAGCGCGATCATGTCGCGCAGCGCCCGCACCACGCATTGGTCGAGGTCCGGATCCATGGCCATGGTCATGTAGTGGCTCGGGGTCTCCGCGCGCGGATAATCCAGCTTGAGGTCCTTGCGCAGCGTCAGGCGGAAGCGGCCTTCGAGCGCGGTCTCGATCGCGGTGACGCAGACTTCGCCATCGCCCTGCACGCCATGGCCGTCGCCGCAGGAGAACAGCGCGCCTGGCACGAACACCGGCAGATAAAGCTTTGCGCCGGTGCCGAGCTCCTTGTTGTCGAGATTGCCGCCCATGGCGCGCGGGATCAGCGAGGTGATGCGGCCCCAGGCGGGCGGCGGCGCGACGCCCATCACGCCGAAGAACGGTTTCAGCGGCAGTTCGAGGCCCCAGGGGAGGTGGCCGACCATGCGGTCGCGGTCGAGCGGAATGTTGAGCAGCCGCGGCTCGTGGAAATCGTCGGGCAGGGTGCCGGCAAGCGGCCGGATCAGATTGTAGCCCCAGTCCTGCCGGAGCTTGACGTCGAGGATGTCGACCTCCAGCACATCGCCTGATACGGCGCCGTTGACCGCGACCGGGCCGGTCAGGATATGACCCGGCACCATCCGCTCGTTCTTGGCATGCACCTCGAACAATTCCGGTGGGACGTGAAACCTGCTCTTGTCCGGCACCACGTCCGGCCCGCCGCTGATGGTCTCGATGGTGATCTCATCGCCGCTGTCGATGGTGAGCACCGGCTTGAGGCGGGCCTCGAAAAACCCCCAATGGCAGGTTTCGGGACTGGATTTGAGGTGGTGATGGGCCATGGCAAGCGAACCGTTGCGGGCTTTGTGTTTTGGACGGCGGCAATCTATGACGCTGTAGCAGAAATCGCGAAGGAGTTTTGGTGTTTTTCGTTCTCTCCAAGACGCTCGGCGTCCTCATTCTGCCCACGAATTTTTTGCTCCTGCTTGGGCTTGTCGGCGCGGTGCTGCTGCTCACGCGGTTTTGCGCGTTTGGCCGCAAGGCTCTCGTGCTTTCGAGCGTCCTGCTTGCGATCTGCGCCTTCTCGCCGCTCGGCAATGTCCTCCTGTATCCGTTGGAGAGTCAGTTTCCGCAGTGGGATGCGAGCCGCGGCGCGCCCGACGGCATCATTGTTTTGGGCGGGCCGATCGATGCCGACATCTCGGTCGCACATCAGGTGCCGGTGATCAGAAGCGCCGCCGATCGCATCGTGGCGGGCGCGGCGCTGGCGCGCAAATATCCTGATGCCCGCCTGATCTTCAGCGGCGGCAGCCCCAATCTGATCTCCAACGATGCGCGCGAAGCCGACTATGCCGCGATGGTTTTCGACAGCCTTGGCATCGATCGCTCGCGGCTGGTCATCGAGCGGACATCGCGCAACACGCTGGAGAATGCGGAGTTCTCCAAGGCGCTGGCCAATCCCAAGCCGGGCGAGCGCTGGCTGCTGGTCACGTCAGCCTTTCATATGCCGCGCGCGGTCGGGCTATTCCGCAAGGCGGGCTTTCCGGTCGAGCCCTATCCGGTGGATTGGCGGACCGCTGGCAGGTCCAGCCTGCTCTGGTTCACGACAGCGGCGCCCGACGGCCTATTCAAGACCGATCTTGCCGTCCGCGAATGGATCGGGCTGGTCGCCTATCGCCTCACCGGCAAGACGGACAATTTGCTTCCCGGCCCCGTCAAGGACTAGAACGGCGTGAATGAAAGGGAGTTGACGCCATGCAACAGCAAACGCTGACTGAACAACTCGACCTGCCCGGCATGGTAGCCGACCTCAACAGCCTGTTGCGGCTGAAGACCACCGTGATCGGCATGAAGCTGTTCGCGCGTGTCGAAGACATGGAGGCGATCCCGAAGATCAGGCGGCCGAATGCCGTGCATACCACCGACCAGATCGTCAGCATGGCCTCGCGGCTCGGCTGGACCGTCGGCATCACCGGCGACGATCTCGTCGGCGCGCAATGCCGCGCGGTGATCGGGCTTGGTCCGCAGGACGAAAAGTGGCTCGCGGGCGAGAATTATGTCGGTGTCTGGCACGGCACGGCGGAGGATGCACGCAAACGCCAGGAGGCGCTTGACGTGGTCCCATGGGGCCAATATCAGGCGCTGGCGGTGAGCCCGCTCGCAAGCGGGCGGCTCAATCCGCCGGACATTTGCCTGGTCTATGCGACCCCCGGCCAGATGATCATCCTGATCAACGGGCTGCAATATACCGGCTACAAGAAGTTCGAATGGAGCGTGGTCGGCGAAACCGCTTGCGCGGATTCGTGGGGGCGGGCGCTCAAGACCGGCGAGCCGAGCCTGTCGCTGCCATGCTTTGCCGAGCGCCGCTATGGCGGCGTGCCCGATGAGGAGATGCTGATGGCGCTGCCGCCGTCCTGTCTTGCCAAGGCTATTAGCGGCATGAAGCAGCTCGCCAAGAACGGCCTGCGCTATCCGATCGCGCCCTACGGCATCCAGAACGACGTCCGCGCCGGCATGAGCGTGTCTTATGGGAAGAAATAATCCTGCTTCAACCTACACCACTGTCATTGCGAGGAGCGAAGCGACGACTGCGTCCGCCGAAGCGCTCGCGCGAAGGCGGAAGCAATCCGGGGTCGCACGCTCGGCTCTGGATTGCTTCGCTTCGCTCGCAATGACGAGAGAATAGGAAATCGATATGTCTGCTTCGTCGAAATTCGACATCGTCGTCTATGGCGCGACCGGCTTCACCGGCCAGCTCGTCGCCGAATATCTCGCCGCGCATTACCGCAACGACAAGCAGCTGAAATGGGCGATGGCCGGGCGCAGCCTCGACAAGCTCGCGAAGGTGCGCGACGCGATCGGCGCGCCCGCTGATACGCCGTTGATCGTTGCCGATGCCGGCGATCCCGCGTCGTTGAAAGCGATGATCGATCAGACCAGGTCGGTCGTGACCACGGTCGGTCCGTATCTGCTCTATGGCAATGAACTGCTGGCGGCCTGCGCGGCGTCAGGCACCGACTATTTCGACCTCTGCGGCGAGGTGCCGTGGATGCGGCGCATGATCGATGCGCACCAGGCGACGGCACAGCGCAGCGGCGCGCGTATCATATTCTCCTGTGGCTATGACTCGCTGCCGTTCGAACTCGGTGTTTACACCTGTCAGGAAGCCGCGAAGAAAGCGTTCGGTGCCCCGGTCGCGCGGGTCAAGGGACGCGTCCGCGCGATGAAGGGCACCTTCTCGGGCGGTACGGCGGCAAGCGGGAAAGCGATCTTTGAAGCGGCGGCAAAGGATCCGAGCCTGCTGGGTCTGGTGCGCGATCCCTTCGCACTGACGCCAGATAGCACCGGACCGAAGCAACCGCCAGGCAACAGGGTGGTGTTCGACGAGGATTTGCAGACCTGGCTGACGCCGTTCTTCATGGCCAATATCAACACGCGCAATGTGCATCGCTCCAACATGCTGCTCGGCTACTCTTACGGGCGCGATTTTGTCTATGACGAGATGCAGATCACAGGCCCCGGCGAGGACGGCGAGGCCAGGGCGAAGCGCATCATGGCGGCCAACAACAATCTGGCTGGGCAGCCCGTGCCGAAGCCCGGCGAGGGGCCCTCGAAAGAAGAGCGCGAGACCGGCTATTACGATCTGCTGTTCGTCGGCATCGCCCCCGACGGTCGCCAGGTCCGCGCCTCGGTCAAGGGCGATCGCGATCCCGGCTATGGCTCGACCTCCAAGATGATCGCCGAATGCGCGATCTGCCTGTTGCGCGATACGCCCGACGTTCCCGCCGGCTTCTGGACGCCGGGCGCTGCGATGCGCGAGGCGCTGATCAAGCGGCTTGTCGACAATGCCGGGCTGACGTTTCAGGTGGAGAGCTGACCGCGGCGGGATTGTAGGCATACATCCAGTCCATGCCCTTCGAGGTCATCGGGATCAGGAGCTTCATCATCTGGTCCCGGATCCAGGCTCCCGTGGGCGTGAACTCCCGCTTGCTGTTGCCGTTGCGACGGGCGAGCGCCACGACGCGCTCGGTGCGTGGACGCCGCTCGGCCTCGAACTGCGCGAAGGTCTCGCGCAGCTCGCCGCGCCCCTGGAGAAGCCGCGCGAGGCGCAGCGCGTCCTCGAGCGCGATCGAGGCGCCCTGGCCGGCATGCGGGCTCGTCGCATGCGCGGCATCGCCGATCAGCACGGTCCGGCCGCGCGACCAGGTCGGCAGGCTCGCGACGTCGAGCGTATCCGTCACCACGATGTTCTCAGCGGCCTCGATGATTTGCCGGATCGGATCGTGCCAGCCGGCATGGAAATCGCGCAAATGCTGCTTGAGCGCGTGCGGGTCCATGGCGCGGAACGTCGCGGCGTCCATGCCATTCGACGGCTGGGTGCTCCACCACATCGCGCCGTGCTCGGGATCGGGGCTGCAATAGCCGTAGCCGAAGAAGCCGGCCTGGCCGAAGGTCGCTTCGACCCGGGGTCCAATGCCGGCGGCCTCCAGCAGCTCGCGGTGCACGAAGCCGCCGAAAGAGAGAAGGCCGGTGTCGAACGGCCGTGGACCGTTCGGCACGACATGCTGGCGCACCAGCGAATGCACGCCGTCGGCCCCGATCAGGAAATCGCCCTCGGCGGTCGATCCGTCGGTGAACGTGGCCACAATCGGCTGGTCACCGCGGTCCTCGATCGCGGCGAGGCGCTTGTCGAAATAGAGCTCGACGCCGGCGCACCAGGCGCGGTCGATCAGCACCTCGTTCAAGGCAGCGCGGCGCATGTTCACCGCGGGCTGGCCGAAGCGCGCCTGCATGTTGCGGTTGATCGAGCCGATCCGGCTGCCGTTCTTGGCATAAAAGTCGAAGGATTCCGCGATCGCGCCGCGGCCGATCATCTCGTGGGCTAGCCCAAGCTCGGCCAGCACATGCATGCCGTTCGGCGCGATCTGCAGCCCGCCGCCGATGCCGGTGGCGTAGGGCCAGGCTTCATAGACCGCGGCATCGATGCCGGCGCGCTTGAGGAAGAGCGCGGCAACCGGTCCTGCAATGCCGGCGCCGATGATCAGAGCCTTGCCTGGGGAACGTCTCATCTCTTGCTCCTTGTGCCGTGGTGGTGTTAGGAAGGTCCGTAGCTAAATGTCTTAGTATCTAAGATATTAAATCACTAAGATATAGGATCGACCTTGTCAAGAGCCAAGGCGCGTCTCGCGCTGTTGCAGGAACTCGAAGAAGCGATCCGGCGGACCACAGCCCAGGGCGCGCTTTACGCAAAGACCGTCGCCGATATCGCGGGCATCTCCAGTTCCGATCTCGATTGCATGGATTTTCTCGTCCTTGAGGGGCGGATGACGGCAGGACGGCTCGCCGAACTGACCGGGCTGACGACGGGCGCGATCACCGGCGTGGTCGACCGGCTGGAGAAAGCGGGATATGTGCGCCGCGAGCGCGACGAGACCGACCGTCGCAAGGTCTTCATTGCCATCGTGCCGGAGACGGTCGCGCGGATCGGCCGGCTTTACGTGCCGATGCAGGAGACCATGCACAAGCAGTGGAGCACCTATTCCGACGCCGAGCTGCAGTTCCTGCTGCGGTTCGCGACCGAAAGCTACAAGAAGGCGCTGGAGGCGACGGAGACGCTCAAGGGCCTGATCGAATCCGGAAGCGACAAGCCGACGAGCCCGAGCAACAAGGGCCGACCGCGGCGATAACGACGGACGTGTCTTGTGCGGGCGAGCTGCGCTCGCCTACGCCTCTGTCCTCACTGGCACACGCGGTGCCACTCATACTGAAGCGTAACTGGATCTTGCACCTGCCGCTGTTCGCATTGGAAGGTCCCAGGCAGAGGTATGCGCGGCGGCTTGATCGGTGCAATCGCGGCAGGCGGCATTCCGCAAACCGTCACCGGGCAGATCGGTTGGACATCGACCGCGTTGCTGCACAAGGCCCGCATCGTTCCATCGACGCAGCGGCACACGCAGGCGGCGTGGGCCTGCGTTGCCAATCCAAAGCCGGCGATGATCGCGAGAACGAAACGTTGGCTCATTGTGGCTCTCCGAAGCTGTGGCCGGCCTGACCACTCAACGCCTGCGGTTCAGGCGATCCGACCAACGCAGGTGAAACACGCTGATCTATCACTCTAAAGCTTTGCGCGGTTGAGATCATGCCCCACATCGCGCCCAGCATCATCCAGAAATGCCGCCAGTGATCGGTGTCGATGATGAAGCTTTCGCCGACCGTGCCGAGGAAGGCGGAAAAGACGGCAAGATAGGCGCGTTGCCAGGGTACGCGGACGAAGAGATGGCGGAAGCCGAGGATGACGGTCGTGAAGATCAGCGCGGGATAGCAGATGCCGGAGAGCCAGCCCCCCGACATGAAGGCGTTGAGATAGGAATTGTGGGTATCTTCCGGGAAGTAATGATGGAATTGCAACGGACCGATGCCAAGCGGCAGGTCGAGCGCCATGGCGGCGCCGAGGATGTGGCGGCCGAACCGGCCGAAGCGTCCCTCGTCATAGCTCTGATCAAAGCTTGCGCGCTGGCGGAACATCTCCGCGACTGAATCGAAGGACAACAGCACGGCGAGCAGCAGGGCGGCGGCGAGAACGGCGACGACCGTGATCACCACGATGCGCGACCGCTCGCCCCGCGACGGGCTCGTCAGGACCATCAGCGCCAGCATGAAGGCGGCTGTCAGGATCAACCCGCCCCAGGCGGCGCGCGAGAACGCCAGCAGGATCGCAAGCGACATGATGCCGAACGCAATGGCACTGCGGAACGCCTTGGCGAAGCGTTCGGTCACCACGCCCTGCAACGCGAACAATGCAGGCAGGATCAGGAACGCGCCGAACACGTTGGGGTCCTTGAAGGTGCCGCGTGCGCGTTCGTACAGCGTCAGGAGATCGTAGCCGCCGGGCACGAGGTGGAAGTAGCCCGCGATACCCGAAAGCGAAGCGATCATGGCGCCGACGATGAGGCCGCGGCGCAGCATGTCGAGGCGCGCGCGCGTGTCCTCGGCGAGCACCATGGCAAAGAAGATCACGGTGAGGGCCATGTACCATGAGGTCATGATCCAGCTGAACACGTCGGACTGGTCGTAGAGCGGAATCGCGCCGATGCTGTAGCCGATATTGAGCAGCACCAGCAGCACGATCAGCGGCATGAACGCCAGCCGCAGCCGCAGGCCCGTGGCAAAGAACAATGCGGTTGCGGTCAGCGTCACGAGCTCATAGGGACTCGGCTCGATGAAGACGATGGCGCTGGATGCCCCGGCCAGCCACACCAGCGCACGCTGCAGGGCAAGCGTTCCGGGCGCTGCCGCGGCTTCCGAAAAGTCCGACGCTGCCGCAAAGGCCATCAAACACCCACTCAACGCATACGCAACGTTTACGCCACAGTCCCGTCATGTCCCGCGGAGGCGGGGCATCCAGTAATCCGAGAAGCTGACGTCTCTTGCTTTCTCGGGCTACTGGATCGCCCGGTCGAGCCGGGCGATGACAGCGAGGTACAAAGTCAAACAGCGGGACAAAGACCTCAATAGGCGTTCTCGCTCTTGGTCATCAGCGCGAGCGGCGTCCTGAGCAGAATGTAGGCGTCGAACAGCACCGACCAGTTCTCGATGTAATAGAGATCGAACTCGACCCGCTTCTGGATCTTCTCCTCATTGTCGATCTCGCCGCGCCAGCCGTTGATCTGGGCCCAGCCGGTGATGCCGGGCTTGACGCGGTGGCGGGCAAAATAACCGTCGACGGCCTCGTCGAACAGCCGGCTCTGCAGCTTGCCTTGGACCGCATGCGGGCGCGGGCCGACAAGGGAGAGGTTACTCTTGAAGACGACGTTGAAGAGCTGCGGCAGCTCATCGAGACTGGTCTTGCGGATGAAGCGGCCGACGCGGGTGACGCGCGGATCGTTCTTGGTGACGACCTTGGATGCCGTGGGATCGGCCTGGTGATGATAGAGCGAGCGGAACTTGAAGACGTCGATACGTTCATTGTTGAAGCCGAAGCGCTTCTGACGGAACAGCACCGGCCCCGGACTGTCGAGCTTGATGGCAAGCGCGACCAGCGCCATCAAGGGCAGGGATGCCAGCAGCACCAGGCCGCCGACCACGTGGTCGAACAGCCATTTCATCACCAGGTCCCAGTCGGTGATCGGCGCTTCGAACACATCGAGTGTCGGCACATCGCCGAGATAGGAATAGGAACGCGGACGGAAGCGCAGCTTGTTGGTGTGGGCGGAGAGGCGGATGTCGACCGGCAGCACCCACAATTTCTTCAGCATTTCCAGGATGCGCGTCTCCGCCGAGATCGGCAGCGCGAACAGCACGAGATCGACACGCGTACGGCGGGCGAATTCGACGATGTCGTCGACCTTGCCGAGCCTGGGGCTGCCGGCGCAGGTCTCCAGGGCGCGATCGTCATTGCGGTCGTCGAACACGCCGAGCACGTGGATGTCGGTGTCATCCTGCGCGCTCAGCGCCTTGACCAGCTGCTCCCCATTCTCGTCGGCGCCGACGATCACGGTGCGGCGGTCGAGCCGGCCCTGGCGGGCCCAGCGATGCACCAGCGTGCGCACGACGAGTCGCTCGCAAACCAGCGCCGCAAGGCCAAGGAAGAAGAAGGCGGACAGCCACAATCGGGAGAACTCGCCACCGACCTTGGCAAAGAACGACACGCCGATAAACAGCAGGAACACGAAGGCCCAGGAGGAGATCATCCGCGTCATCTGGCGAAGGCGGCCGCGAAAGAGCTGCACTTGATAGATATCGGCGGCCTGGAAGCAGATCACCGCGGCCGTGGTCATGCCGAAGATCGCCGCAATATATTCCCCGACGAAGCCGTCGAGCGGAACGACATAGGCGAAATAGATGGCAAGGCCGACGATGCTGAGCAGTAGGAAATCGGCCAGACGAACCGCGCCAGCGATGACGATCGGCGAATAGGCGCGGGCCACTTTCTGGTTGGTGACCGCAAGTGCTGCAGGCGAGAGCCGGCGCCGCCGTTCCACCTGCGGCCGGCCGGATGCCAGGGTCGCGGTGGCCGAAGCCCCTGCATCCAACATCGAGCGTGCGTTGATCGGTTCCACTGTCGTCCACGTCCCGTTGCCAGCGCGCCGGACATGCCCGTTGCGCGTAGTTGCGGAATGCCCCTCAAGTCGGGCTTAGCGGACGAAATCGCAAGAAAGCGTTAGAGAAACTGTTAGCTTGGTAAATGAGGGTAAATGAACTATTTCGCGTTCGAGATGTGTGCTGCGAAGGCATCCTGGTAGCCCGCGAGCACGCCGTCGACCATCGCGTTTTGCGAAAAGTGCAGGAAGATGCGCTCGCGCAGCGCTTTTGCGCGCGCGCCCGCCGCTGTGGGATCGGCGAGCGCGGCGGCAATCGCATCCGCCATGGCCTCGACCGAGCTCGGGGCGAAAAGCGACTGGGTCTCGGGCCCGAAGATCTCCGGAATACCGCCGACCCCTGCGGCGACCATCGGGATGCCCGCTGCGCCCGCTTCGATCACGACATAGGGCATGGAATCGCCGCGCGAAGGGACAACCAGCAAGCGCCCCTTGGAGAAGCCGTAGCGCGCCTTGACGTGGCCGATGAACCGGACCGATTGGGCCAGTCCAAGCCGCTCCACTTGCGCCTTCAGCGCCGGCATTTCCTCGCCGTCGCCGGCAAGCGTCAGCGTCAGTTTCCGGCCGTCCGCATGCAGCCGCGCCACGGCATCGACCAAGAGGTCGGCGCCCTTGATGCGGCGGAATTCGCCGACATAGACGAGATCGGTTGCGTCGCCGGCTTTCGGAACGGGGTCGAATTCGTCAGCGGTCACGCCGTTGAACACGCAGCGCACGACGCTCTCGGGCGTACCGATCATGCGCTGATAGGTGTCGCGGGCAAAGGCGCTTTCGAACAGGAACAGGTCGGTCGAGTTCATCAGCCAACGTTCGAGCCGGCCGTAGAGCTGGCCCTTGAGGGTGTTGGGCCCATAATGCAACGAACCGCCATGCGGGGTGTAGACGCGGATCACCTGTTGCGCGCGCGATCGCAGGCGGAGATAGGCGCCGGCCTTGGCGCCATGGCCATGCAGCACGTCCGGCTTCATCGCCCGGATCATCCGCATGAACTGGAACCAGACCCAGACATCGCTCGGCCACGGCTCGCGGCGAATGGGAAGCCGATGCACGCCGAGCTTTAAGCGCGGCGCGATCTCGGCAAAGGCCTTGTCGGCGCGCTCCCCGCCCGTGAGGCTGTCGGCGATGATACCGACCTGATGGCCGCGCTCGGCCTGGCCATTGGCGAGGTCGAGAATATGACGAAAGATCCCGCCAACCGGCGGGCGCACGGCATGCAGGATGCGAAGCGGCTTCTCGGCAGGTGAGGACATGTCAGAATCGGTCTGCGCTCGCGGGCGCAAGGATGGCCCGAGAGATCACTTGAAGGATGGCGGCGCGCAGGCCTCGCATGACATGACCCAACACAAAGTCACAAAGCCAAAATCTCGATTCGGATTAAGGGCTTTCGTGGTTAACAAAGCATGATCGGCAGGTATCCCCATAGTCTCCTTTGGCTGCGAAACGCGCAAGAGCCCGTCGCCGCTTAACTCGGCCTCAACCTTAATGGAGTGTAATCGGGCGAGTTCGGTGGCGAGTGGCGTCCGCGGGAGTTTGTGATGCGTTTGGCGTTCTGGCATAGGGGCGGGGACAAGGCTGGGGACATCAAGGCTTCCGCAAAGCCTGCGCCTGCCGCGATCGAAAACCCTGCTGTCTCCGCCCAGTCCCGCGCGTTCGCGGGCGACATCGATGTGCGCGCGCTGGGCGAGGCGATCGCGCGCAAGAAGCGCTGGATCATCCTGCCGACCCTGCTTGCGCTGGTGCTCTCGGTCATATCGGTCAACCTCGTCACGCCCCGCTTCAAATCCGAAGCGCGCATCCTGATCGACGGGCACGAGAACGTGTTCCTGCGCCCGACTGGCGAGCGCAATGAGGAGCGCCCGACCGTCGATGCGGAGGCGGTCACGAGCCAGGTCCAGCTCGTGCTGTCGCGCGACCTTGCCCGCGAGATCATCAAAAGGAACAAGCTCGCAGAGCTGCCCGAATTCGATCCGGTGCTGACCGGCCTGTCGCCGCTGAAATCGCTGCTGGCACTGGTCGGGATCGGCCGCGACCCCTTCAGCATGACGCCCGAGGAGCGGGTGCTGGACGCCTATTTCGACCGCTTGACGGCTTACGCGGTCGACAAGTCGCGCGTCATTGTCGTGGAATTCCAGTCGCGCGATCCGGACCTGGCCGCGCGCGTCGCCAATTCGATCGCCGACGGCTATCTGGTGCTGCAGCAGAATGCGCGTCGGGAGCAGGCCACGTCGGCGAGCCAGTGGCTGTCGGGCGAGATCGACAATCTGCGCCAGAAGGTCGCCGAGGATGAGGCGAAGGTGGAGGATTTCCGCTCCAAGTCGAGCCTGTTCGTCGGCACCAACAACACCACGCTGTCGAACCAGCAGCTCGGCGAACTCAACACCCAATTGAACAATGCCCGAGCGCTGAAGTCCGACGCCGAGGCCAAGTCGCGGTTGATCCGCGAGATGCTCCAGAGCGGCAAGCCGATCGAGGCCGCCGAGGTGCTCAATTCCGAGCTGATCAGGAGGTTGTCCGAGCAGCGGGTGACGCTGCGGGCGCAGCTCGCCGAGCAGTCCTCGACTCTGCTCGACAACCATCCCCGGATCAAGGAGCTCAAGGCGCAGCTCAACGATCTCGACCAGCAGATCCGCGACGAGGCCGCCAAGATCGCGCGCTCGCTCGAGAACGATGCCCGCATCGCGGGCGGCCGGGTCGAGAGCCTGAATGCCAGCCTTGACCAGCTCAAGAAGCAGGCCTCTTCCACCAACGGCCAGGACGTGCAGCTGCGCGCGCTCGAGCGTGAGGCCAAGGCGCAGCGCGACCTCCTGGAAACCTATCTCGCCAAATATCGGGAGGCCAACACGCGCGAGACGATCGATGCGGCGCCGTCGGACGGACGGATCATTTCGCGCGCAATCGTCTCCAATACCCCCGCCTATCCGAAGAAGCTGCCGATCGTGCTGATCGCGGCGCTTGCGACGCTGCTTCTCAGCACTGGCCTGATCGTAACAGGCGAATTGCTGCGCATGACCGCGCCGCGCGCGATGGCAGCGCTGGCTGCGACCATGCCGGCAGCCGCTCCACTTGCAGAGCCGGAGGTCGCAGCTGCACCTGCTGGCGCACCTGTCGCTCCACCGAAAGCCGCATTAGCGCCCCGGATCGAACCCAAGCTGCCCGTGCTGGAAGAGGCCGCGCCCGCCTTGATCCCGCCGGTCAGCGAGGCCCTGGAAGACGCGGCCGAAGCGCTCGGCGAAATCGATCGATTGGCCGAGACGCTGCGAGCCGCGGGACCAGCCGCGCACAAGCTCACCATGCTCGGCACCGCGGGCGGCGAGGCCATTACGCTAACTGCGCTGACGCTGGCAAGGCGCCTTTCGCTGAAGGCCCGCGTGGTCGTGGTCGACCTCGAGGCGTCCTCGCCCGCGATGCAGGCCGTCTCGGTCGATCCGGTCGCCCCGGGGATTGCGGAGTTGATGCGGGGCGAAGCCTCGTTTTCGCAGGTCATCACGCGCGACCGACTGTCGCGCGTGCATCTGGTCAGTGCGGGGCGTCCGGGGTTTGAGCGCAGCGTGCTGCAATCGCCGCGGCTTTCACTCGCGATCGATGCGCTGCTCAGGGTCTATGACCATGTGCTGCTCAATGCCGGCCTTGCCTCCGACTTGCCGGCAGAGCTGCTGACGGTGGATGCGCGCGCCATCGTCGTGCCAGACGCCACGATGGCAGAGGATGCGCGCCGGCGGATGTGCGAGCAACTCAAGGCGGTGGGCTTTTCCGAGGTGACGATGCTGAGCGAGCCCGTGCAGCCGTCCGATCCAAGCGACACCGCGCCAAGGGTCGTCGCGGCATAAGTCCGTCACCGCATAGGTCCGTACTTCAGCGCAGTGCCTTGCGCAGGCCATCCGCCAGCGACAGCAGGGCCGGATTATGCTTCACCAGGCGCTTGCCGCGGCCGGCCGCTGACATCGCGACTGCCGCGAGTTGTCCGAGCGGGCTGAGCGGGACAAAGCTGTCGAAGATCGTCTCCTCGCGCTTGCAGAACATCTGCTTGTAGCCGTCCGAGCCGACGCCGAGATCGAGCGCGCGATAGCCGCGGGCCGCATAGTGGTCGATGATGTTGCGGATCAGGATCAGGCCTGGGCTGAAGCGCGCATGGTCCGACAATGTGTAGCTGTTGAACATCATCGAAAACCGATGGCCGTCGTCGACGCCAGCATAGATCGCGATGATCTCCTCGTCGCATTCCAGCGCATGGATATCGATCAGACGCCCGCCACCGGGGCGCGGAATGAGGCAGGCGCGACGGATGAAGTCGGCGACGCCTTTTTCTGCGAACACGTTCGGCAGCCGCTGCTGCGCCATGCGCACGGGCTTGACTCGGAAGAACCAGTCCAGGAGTCTCGCGATGTCGGCATCGTCAGTTGCGACATAATGGCGATAGCCCGCGAGCTTGTTCAGCTTGCCTTCCTTGGACTTGAGACGGCGGCGCATTGAGCTGGAGATCAGCGTTTCCGGCGCCGCCCCGGCCTTCATGGTCAGCACCGGGCAATCGTTGACGGATGCTTGATGGGCCAAGGAGGTGAGCGGATTGCTCACATCGTTCCAGTGCAGCGGCTGCTGGGCAAGCGCGAGTACGTCGGCCGCGCCACGCCGGCGCAGCTCGCCGATCACGCTCTCGATATCGGTGCGTTGTGCGCCCGCCGCAAAGTCGCGGTCCCACAGCGCCATGTTGAAGGTGGTGTGCTTGCCGCCCATGAAGGAGGCCACGACAAAGCCATGGATTTGCTTCACTGCAAGCGGCAGCAGCAGGAGCGGGCGGGCCTCGGCATCATAGGCGATCACGATCAGGGGCGTTGCGCCATCGGACGTGCCGACGTCCTGCTGCCAGCTCTGCAGGAAATCGAAGCGCTGGTAGGCGGTGAAGAGCTGTCCCGACGATTCCAGGATCCGCCAGGCCTGCTCCGCGGAACCGAAGTCGCTGACAACATCGATTTGCGCGATACGGCCCGGCTTCGCCCGCGGCGCCGCTTCGGCCGTCCGGCTATCGATCGCGGCAGCCATGGTCATCGCAAATCCGAATTGACAGGGAAATATTTTAAGCCTTGGGCCCTGGGTCGACCTTTGCAAAGAAGTGTCAACAAAGAGTAAGGAGGGTGTTGCGCGGGGCTGGCATATCCGGTTCACCGGGGGCGGGGACATTGGAATCCGAGAACAGATGGCTCGCGAGCCTCAAGCTTGAGCTCGCCTATTTCTCAGGCCGCGCCTGGTGGGGCGAGATCCAACATCGCGGGGCGGGCGCCATCCTGCGCTTCCAGCGGGTGCGGCCGTCGCGACGCGCCTCGTTCCAGCCGCTGCGCCGTGACGAGATCACGCCGCGCTTTCTCGACCGCACCATCCGCGCCTTGAAGCGCTGGCGCTATGACATCATAGGCCTTGATGAGGCCTGCCGGCGCGCGGTCATCATGCCCCAACGCATGCGCTTCGTTTGCTTGAGCTTCGACGGCGCGGCCAAGGATCTCATCACCCACGGCTATCCGGTGTTGGCACGGCACGGCATTCCCTTCACCGTCTATGTGCCGACCGCGTTCCCCGATGGGGTCGGTGAAGCCTGGTGGCTCGCGCTCGAAGCGATCATCGCCAAGGAAGGCCGCCTGAGCCTGATGATCGAGCGGAATGAGCGGCATTTCTCGATCCGCACCGTCGGGGAGAAATACGACGTGTTCGCGTTTCTCGCGGGCTGGCTGCGCCTGCTTCCGCCGCCCGACCTGTCGGCCGCGATCAACGATCTCTGCTCGCGCTATGCGGTGGACCTTGCGCAATTGTCGCGCGAGGCCTCGATGAACTGGGCTGATCTCGCAAAACTTGCGGCCGACCCTAACGTGACCTTTGGCAGCGCGACGGTGAATTATCCCGCGCTGTCGAATCTGAAGGACCCGGTCGCCCGGCGCGAGATGAGCATGGGGCGGGCGGTTGCGGAAACGGCGCTGGGCCGCGAGGTCAGGCATTTCGCCTATCCGTTCGGCGACCGCAATTCCTGGCGGCGCGCGCATGTCGTGATGACGGAGGAACTCGGCTTCGCCAGCGCCGTCTCCACCATCCCAGGGATCATACAGGCGGAAGGCCGCACCAATTTGCACGCATTGCCGCGCATCAGCTGGGACGGTCGCCGCCGCTCGCTGCGCGCGATGCGCGCGCTGTTGTCCGGCATCACCTTTCCGCCGGTGCAGCCGACGCGGGCACGGCGTGCGGAGTAACTCTGTGCGTTAAGGATCGTCCGCGGGCGGCGAAGCGTTCGGCGTCTTGGTCCTGTCCTTCGCCGGCCATTGCTCGGACAGCGGCGGCAGTGACTGCTCCTTGCCGGTGATGCGCTCGATCGTGATGGCGTACACGGTGATGGCGTCGATACGCGGGAAAAACCCCTTGGGCCGCTTTGTCTCCGGCTTGCCGTATTTTTCCATCAGCGCTTCGCAGAACCGCTGCTTGGCCTGCACATCGTCAACAATTCGGATCCGGCCGAACAGGCACAGGCTGCGATAGGCGAGGCCTGAATCGCATTCGAACCGGCCATAGTCGAACACGCCCTCCTGCTCGTCCATCTCAAAGCAGACGCGCGGGTTCGCTTCGATGTTCGTGCGCAGATGCCCGCGCGCAGCTGTGGTGTGCAAAAGGACTTCGCCGTCCATCCAGAGATACAGCAGCGGGATGCAATAGGGGAAACCGTCCTGGCCGATCGTGGCGAGACGGCCGCTGTAACCTTGCGCCAGCACCTGCCGCGCACGTTCTTCGGACATGGCGCGGTCGGCGCGGCGCACTTGCGGTGAGCTCATGATCCGTTCACTCCGCATCCTTGCCCGCACGCGCAGGCAGTTCCTTCAACCCGGCCGCGGCCGCGACATCCAGCTCACGATCGGCATCGCCGGCAGCACCCAGCCCATGCCGGCGACGACATAGTAGATCGCCTGCAGCCAGCCGGAATTGGCGAGCACCGGCAGTTGCGCCACGGCCATCCCGGTCAGCGCCCAGACCAGCGCCAGCAGCAAGAGCGCGATGGTTCCAAAGAATTTGCGGGTGCGGATGGTCATGACAGAATTGTGGGCTTTTCGGGCTCTTGGTCGGCTTGCGCGCGAACCGGGCGGGACTATAAGGGGCGCGCAATTTCGTTCAAGTGAGCCGTCGGCCTTCAAATGACAATTGCGGTAAAATCAGCCTCGGCCAATCGCGCCGTCCGAATCTGGCTGCTCACGGTCGCCGCCCTGATCGCGCTCATGGTCGTGGTCGGAGGCGCCACGCGGCTGACTGAATCGGGGCTTTCGATCGTCGAGTGGAAGCCGGTCACCGGCGCGCTGCCGCCGTTCACCGAGACGCAATGGAACGCGGCGTTCGAGGCCTACAAAAGGATTCCGCAATATCAGGCACTCAATGCCGGGATGGACCTTGCGCAGTTCAAGACCATCTTCTGGTGGGAATGGAGCCACCGGCTGCTCGGCCGCGTGATCGGCGTGGTCTATCTGTTGCCGTTCCTGTTTTTCCTGTGGCGCGGCGCGCTGGGCGCGGAGTTGAAGCGGCGGCTGTGGGTGATCTTCGGTCTCGGCGCGCTACAGGGGGCGGTCGGCTGGTGGATGGTTGCCTCCGGCCTGTCGGAGCGGATCGAGGTCTCGCATTATCGGCTGGCGACGCATCTCGTGCTCGCGCTGTTGATTTACGCCTCGATCGTCTGGACCTTGCGGCGGCTTGGCGCGCGTGAGCCGCTGACGGTGTCCGCACGGCTGAGGATCACGAGCATCGTGCTGGTGGCCGTGACCTTCGTGCAGCTTTATCTGGGGGCGCTGGTCGCGGGCCTGAGGGCGGGGCTCGTCTACAACACCTGGCCTTTGATCGACGGCGCGTTCATTCCCGCGGGCGCGCGGCTGTGGTTCGATACGCCCTGGTGGCGCAACCTGTTCGACAATACGCTCACGGTGCAGTTCGAGCATCGCATGACGGCCTACGCGCTGTTCGCGCTCGCCGTGTTGCATGCGCTTGATGCCTTGCGCAGCTCGCGTGCGGCGGTTTCCGGCGCGTTGTGGCTCGTCGCGGCGGTCACACTGCAGGCGACGCTCGGGATACTGACACTGCTATATCAGGTTCCGATTCCGCTGGCGCTGTCGCACCAGGCGGTTGCAATTGCCGTGTTGACGCTTGCGGTGATGCAGGCCGAGCGACTGGCGCCGCGTCATGCGGCAGCTCTCTCACACCGGCTCGCCGCTCAGCCCGGTTAGCAATAGCCGGTGACGCCGCAGGCGTAGGGCAGGCGCCAGAAATAGCTGGGATAGGGGCCGCCGCCGTAATACGGGCCCTGGTAGTCGTAGTCGAAGGCCCGGCCGTAATAGCCCGGCAATGTCGACGATCCCGGCAGGATCGGTGTCGACGGCCAGTGCGAAATCAGGGAATCAGGATCGTGCTCGACCACGACCACCGGCCGCGGCGCCGGCTGATATACGACCGTCGTGCGCGCCTTGTAGTGCACGCGGGGCAGCCCTGGAGGCAGGGCCCCGCGGGCTTCGCGCCTGACGTGAGGCGTTGCGATCTGGTCAGCGGCGAAGGACGGGGCGATCGCCGCTATCATCAGAGTGGTCAACAGGGCAGCCCGCAGCATCGCTCGCTCCCGAATCATGCCGGATGGTTTCTCGGCCAATTTATGCCTGACCATCCGTTAACGGGAAGCCACCACCGTAAATGACGGTTAACGCTACGCACTGAGCGCCTGGTCCAGGTCGGCGATCAAATCCTCCTTGTCCTCGATACCGATCGACAGTCGCACCACATCCGGGCCGGCGCCGGCCTTGATCTTGGCGGCGTCGTCGAGCTGGCTGTGGGTGGTCGAGGCCGGATGGATGACGAGCGAGCGGGTGTCGCCGATATTGGCAAGGTGCGAGAACAGCTGCAGCTTCGAAACCAGATTCACGCCGGCCTGGTAGCCGCCCTTGAGGTTGAAGGTGAACACCGCGCCGGCGCCCTTTGGCGCGTATTTGCGGGCGAGATTGTTGTACCTGTCGCCGGGTAACCCCGCATAGCCCACTGCCGCGACGGCCGGATGGCCGGCCAGGAATTCCGCCACGGCCCTCGCATTGTCGCAGTGCTTTTGCATGCGCAGCGGCAGTGTCTCGATGCCGGTCAGGATCAGGAAGGCGTTGAATGGTGACAGCGCGGGTCCGAGATCGCGCAAGCCGAGCACGCGGCAGGCGATGGCAAAGGCGAAATTGCCGAAGGTCTCCTGCAGCCTGATGCCGTGATATTCGGGCCGCGGCTCGCTCAGTGCGGGATATTTGTTGTCTTTGGACCAGTCGAAGGTCCCGGCATCGACGATGATGCCGCCGATCGAATTGCCATGGCCGCCGAGAAATTTCGTCAGCGAATGCACGACGATGTCGGCGCCGTGGTCGATCGGGCGGATCAGGTACGGCGTCGCCAGCGTGTTGTCGACGATCAGCGGCACGCCGGCGTTGCGCGCGACCGCTGCAATGGCTTCGATATCGGTGATGCTGCCGCCGGGATTGGCGATGGACTCGATGAAGATCGCCCTGGTGCGCGGGCTCACCGCCTGCTCGAAGCTCGCGGGCTCGTCGGTGTCAGCCCAGACCACGTTCCAGCCAAAACTCTTGAAAGCGTGGGTGAACTGGTTGATCGAGCCGCCATAGAGTTTTCGCGCGGCAATGAATTCGTCGCCGGGCTTGAGCAGTTGCTGCAGCACGATCACCTGCGCGGCATGACCGGAGGCGACCGCAAGCGCCGCGGTGCCGCCCTCGAGCGCCGCCACGCGCTCCTCCAGCACCGCATTGGTTGGATTGCCGATGCGGGTATAGATGTTGCCGAACGCCTGCAGCCCGAACAGCGAGGCCGCATGATCGGCGTCGTTGAATACAAAAGACGTTGTCTGGTAGATCGGCGTTGCGCGCGCGCCGGTGGTCGGATCGGGCTGGGCGCCGGCATGAACGGCCAGCGTCGAAAATCCGGGAATGCGATCGGTCATCCTGACGGTCCTGTCGTTGGGCGCGCGGTCTTGTCATGCGCGAAGATCGAGGCGCATGCTTAAGCCCTCCGCTCTTGTCGTCAAGGCACCGCGCGGAGTTACGACGATTTCGCAAGGCTTATGCTTGCGCGCGCGGGCCGCCGACACGATCCTTTCGCAAATGCGTCAGGATGGCTCCGACTTGTTCTTCGCCGCGCGATCGGAGGCCGTGGTCGCGCCGCCGCCGACGCTCATGCGGTTGAGCGAGAGCCGCATGCCCTGCGTCGGTATCGGTGCACGCTTGGCGCTGATGGTGCGCGAATTGACGCCCATCCAGGAGATTTCCGACGACAGCCGGCCATATTCGATCTTGGGGCAGCGGTTCATGACAACCTTGATCCCCGCAGCTTCCGCTTTTTCCGCCGCCGCGTCGTCACGGCCGCCAAGCTGCATCCAGATCACCTTGGGCAGCGGCGTGAGCTTCAAGGCCTCCTCGACCACCGGCATGATGCGGCTCGAGCTCCTGAAGATCTCGACCATGTCGATGGGCCGGCCGATCTCGGCGAGCGAACCAACGAACGGCCGCCCCATCAGGCTGTTGCCGACCTGGCCCGGATTGACCGGGATCATGTCATAGCCACGCTGCACCAGATATTTGAACGCGAAATAGCTCGGCCGCACCTCGTTGGCGGAGGCGCCGACCATGGCGATGGTTTTCACGCTGTTCAGGATGGAGCGGATGTAATCGTCGGAATAGGTGTCGTGGTTCATTTTTGTGAATTTCCTCCGTCATTGCGAGCGGAGCGAAGCAATCCAGGGCCACGCACACTACTCTGGATTGCTTCGTCGCTTTGCTCCTCGCAATGACGATCCTACCGGTCCTGCCATTTCGGCTCGCGCTTTTCGATGAACGCGCAAATGCCTTCCTCGGCGTCGGCCGCCATCATGTTTTCGGTCATCACTTCGGCGGCGTAAGCGTAGGCGTCAGCGAGGCTCATTTCGGACTGGCGATAGAAAGCGGTCTTGCCGAGCTTGACGGTGTGGGCGGATTTGAGCGCGACCTTCTGCGCGAGCTCGATGGCGGCGTTGCGCTCGGCGCCGGCAGGGACGACGCGGTTGATCAGGCCGATGCTTTGCGCTGTCGCCGCTGGCACCGGCTCGCCGGTCAGCAACATCTCCATCGCGCGCTTGCGCGGCACATTGCGCGAGAGCGCCACCATTGGGGTCGAGCAGAACAGGCCGATATCGACGCCGGGCGTGGCAAAGCTTGCGGCATCTGAAGCCACGGCAAGGTCGCAGCTGGCGACCAGCTGGCAGCCGGCGGCGGTGGCAATCCCTTGCACCGCGGCAATCACGGGCTTCGGCAAATGGACGATGGCCTGCATCATGGCGCTGCAGGCGTTCATGAGCTTGGCGAAATAGGCGCGTCCGCCATCTGTGTCGCTGCGGTGGGCGGTCAGTTCCTTCAGATCATGGCCCGCAGAGAACGCTGGTCCATTGGCGGCGATCACCACCGCGCGGACGCTGTGGTCCGACCCGATCTCGTTCAGCGCGGCATGAAGCTCTGCGATCAGCGCTTCCGACAGGCTGTTCCGTGCTGCGGGACGATTGAGCGTGAGCACCGCGACAGGGCCGACCATCTCGCGCAACAGGATCGGAACGTCGGAGGCAGAAGCGCGCAGCGGCTGGGCGGACATGTCAGAGATTCCGTTTGGGTGGTGTGTGAAATCTAATGTAACAGACAGCCTAAATCGAGGGCAGGGAACACATGCCAGTCGCGAAAATGAGCGTGCCGGATCTGGAGGACTTCCTCCACGAGGTCTTTCCGCAAGCGTTTCGCATTGGCGGCGATATCAAGATCGAGCACGCCGATGGCACGACCTGCCGGGTGCGCCAGCGCTACAGCGAGCGGATGCTGCGGCCGGGCGGAACGATCTCGGGCCCGACGCTGATGGCGCTGGCGGACTGCGCGATGTATGTGGTGGTGCTGTCGGCGCTCGGCCCGGTCGGGCTTGCGGTCACCACCAATCTCAACATCAATTTCCTGCGCAAGGGCACCGCCGAGCAGGATGTCCTGGCCGAGGCCCGGCTGCTCAAGCTCGGCAAGCGGTTGGCGGTGGGAGAAGTCACGCTGTTTTCAGCGGATTCGCCGGACCCGATCGCCCATGTCACGGCGACCTATTCCATTCCAAACACATAGGGATTTACAAGGTATTATCGCACCTTAATTGTAAATCATTGTTTTTAAAGATATATATTTTGACGATGGGCGTTGACGGGCGCGGCGTCTGTCTCTAGAAGATCGCCCAGTTCGGCCGCGCGTTTGGCGCGCCGGTTTCCCTTTCAGGACACAGCAGATGAAAACGTTTTCGGCAAAGCCTGCCGAGGTGACGAAGAAGTGGGTGCTGATCGACGCCAAGGGCGTCGTGGTCGGCCGCCTCGCTTCGCTGGTCGCCATGCGGCTGCGCGGCAAGCACCTCCCGACCTACACGCCTCACGTCGACTGCGGCGACAATGTCATCATCATCAACGCGGCGCATGCCGTGCTGACCGGTCGCAAGCGCGAGCAGAAGACCTACTACAAGCACACCGGCTATGTCGGCCATGTCAAGGAGCGCACCGCGCGCCAGATCCTCGAGGGTCGTTTCCCCGAGCGCGTGCTGGAGAAGGCGATCGAGCGCATGATCCCGCGTGGTCCGCTCGGCCGCATTCAGATGGGCAATCTGCGTGTTTACGGCGGTGCCGAGCATCCGCATGAGGCGCAGCAGCCCGAGAAGGTCGATATTGCCAAGATGAACCGCAAGAACATGAGGGCCGCATAAGATGGCCGAAAGCATTCAGTCGCTCGATCAGCTCTCGCAGTTGAAGCCGGCCGCGCCCGAGGCGCCGAAGTACACCAAGAAGGTGGACAAGCAGGGCCGCGCCTACGCCACCGGCAAGCGCAAGGACGCGGTCGCCCGCGTCTGGATCAAGCCGGGTGCCGGCAAGATCACCGTCAACGCCCGCGAGCTCGACATCTATTTCGCCCGTCCGGTGCTGCGCATGATGATCCAGCAGCCGCTGGTCGTCGCCAGCCGCAACGGCCAGTACGACGTGGTCTGCACGGTCGCCGGCGGCGGCCTGTCGGGCCAGGCTGGTGCGGTGCGTCATGGCATCTCCAAGGCCCTGACCAACTTCGAGCCGGACCTGCGTTCCGTCCTGAAGAAGGGCGGCTTCCTCACCCGGGACTCGCGCACCGTCGAGCGCAAGAAGTACGGTCGCGCCAAGGCGCGCAAATCCTTCCAGTTCTCGAAGCGCTAATCGCTTCGTTTCAATTTGCCGCGAATGCGGCTCACCGGGAAAAGGGCGCCCTGCAGGGCGCCCTTTTTGCTTTGGGTTGCGTCTGCTTTTGCGTGTGTTTGCCGTTGTATTGCGCCGAACTTGTTGCAGTTTTTCCTGAAAACTTGGCCTCGAGGACAAACCGAATGCGAACGCGGCGCAGCTCACAGTGCAAGCCGCAATAGGCGCGCAACGCCATGTCCGGACCAACCGGAAGCGTTGTCAATTTCGGAGTGAGCGATGTCGCTCGACAGCATCACGCTTTATATCGTGGCCGCCATGGTCGCCGCACTGCTCGGCGCCATGCTGCTCTTCTTCGGCAGTCAGGAGAGGAATCCGGCGCTGACATGGTGGGGCACGGCCTATCTGTTGGGAGCGGCCTCGGTCGCGCTGTGGACGACCGCGAGCAACTCGCTGGGCGAGCTGCTCTTGCTCGCGCTCAACGCCATCGGCTTCATCGCCTGCGGCATGGTCTGGAACGCCGCGCGCGTGTTCCATGGCCGCAAGCCCAATCTGCCGGGCCTCGTGTTCGGCGCGATCGCCTGGGTCGGTGCGGTGATGATGCTCGATCCGCACGCCCATGCGCTGCGGCTCACCATTGGTGCAGCCATCGTCGCTGTCTATGCCGCGCTGACCGCAACCGAGTTGTGGTCGGAACGCCGCAAGCAGCTGCAGCGGCGCTGGCCGGCGGTCGCAGTGCCCGTGCTGCACGGCTTGGTGCTGATGCTGCCGATTTTGCTCGGCGACATCTTGCGCCCGCAGGACGAAAAATTCGCCACCAGCATCTGGGTCACCATGTTCTCGATCGAACTCGTGCTCTATGCGGTGGGCACGGTGTTCGTCATCTTCATGCTGGTGTCCGAGCGCACGGTGATTGCGCACAAGACCGCGGCATCGGTCGATCCGCTGACCGGCCTGTTGAACCGCCGCGGCTTTGCCGAGGCCTGCGCGCGCGTGATCGACCGCGAAGCCAAGGCGGGAGGCCGGCCCGTGACGGCGATGATCTTCGACATCGATCATTTCAAAGGCATCAATGACCGCTTCGGCCATCCGGCAGGCGACGAGATCCTGAAGCTGTTTGCAACCATCGTGGTCAACAATCTGCGGATCAGCGATCTCTCCGGGCGGATCGGCGGTGAGGAATTCGCCGCGCTGTTGCCGTGCTCGCTGGAAGAGGGCCTGCTGGTCGCCGAGCGGGTGCGCGAGGCCTTCGAAGCCTCCGACATCGTGGTCGAGGAGGGCAACGTCGACACCACCGTGAGCATCGGCGTTGCCGGCGGCCCCGCCGGCACCGAGCTCGAGGTGCTGCTCGCGGCCGCCGATACCGCGCTGTATCAGGCCAAGCGCTCCGGCCGTAACCGGGTCGAGACCGCACAGGAAGTGCCGCTATCGCTTGAGAACTGGCGGCGCAAGTCCGCGGGCCGGCCGGGGCCGGCGCGAACGGCGCCCTCGGTTGCCTAAAGCGCGACAAGATCAGGTCGGATCGTCGTCGCGGTTTGGTTCTTTGAATGAGCTTGCCGGATAACCGCTGCGCGCTTTTCCGGATCATGCTCCAGGACATGCTAACCCTGCATTTACCATTCCGTCTCATCCTCATCCCATGAGGATCATCCGGAATCACGCACCGAAAGCCCTCCTGCTGGGGCTGGAGGCAGACGCCGCGTCGGCGCGGGGCGGCTTTGGCTGCCTGTTCTCGACGGCGGATGAATATGAAGCCGCCCTGATCACCGCGCGTCGCGCGCAGGGACGCTATCAGCGACGCAACCCGTGGCCGGTCATAGCCTTCATCGCCTGTGCGCTCGTGATCACAGGCTTGGCGCTGCTCGCGGCCTGATAGCAAATCTGCCGGGCTACGGGGCGCCGTGCGGCGCTTTTTCTTTTGCCGCAGCTGGGCTAGATACGCGCTCTCCAGACACAACAGGGAGGCAAGGCGCACATGGTCACCGAAATCGCGCAAATCGACATCAAGCCCGGGAGCGAGAAGGACTTCGAGGCGGCGGTTGCAAAGGCGCGCGCTGCGTTCGGCCGCTCCAAGGGATTTCACGGCTTTGAGCTGCACAAATCCATCGAGAAGCCGCAGCGCTACCGGCTGATGGTGAAGTGGCAGACGCTGGAGAACCACACCGTCGACTTCCGCGGCTCGGAGAACTTTGCCGAGTGGCGCGGCCTGGTCGGGCAGTATTTCGCCGCGCCGCCCGAGGTCGAGCATACCGAGACGGTCCTGACGTCCGCGACCTAAGCTAGCCGTTCGGCGGCTTCCTCCGACTTGAAATAGTCGATCATCACCTTGGCGATGGCCATCAGGGGCAGTGCCAGCGCCAATCCCCAGATCCCGAAGACGACACCGAGCAGGATCTGGAAGGCGAACAGCGTGGCAGGCGGGATGTCCAGCGCCTGCCGCTGCAGCAGCGGTGTCAGCACATAGCTCTCCATTGCGTGTACGCCGAGAAACAAGAGCAGCGCGCTGAGCGTCGCGATCCAGCCCGAAGCGAGGCTCGCCAAGACGACGATCAGGCCTGCAATCAGTGCGCCGACAGTCGGGATGAAGGCGAGCAGACCGGCCTGGATGCCCAGTATGAACGCGCCGGGGATGCCGATGATGGCAAGCCCGATCCAGGTCACCAGGAAGACCGCGAACATGGTGGTGAGCTGGGCCAGCAGCCAGCGCTCCAGCGTGTCGCCGATGCGGTCGACGATGATGGTGGCGCGCGCCCGCTGCCGGGCCGGAGCGAGGAACAACAGCCCGTTGCGGTAGATCGCCGGCTGGGCGGCGAAGGCCAGGCCCAGAAACAAGACGATGAAGAAGTTGCCGACGGCGCTCACGGTGCCCAGCAGCAATTTGAAGGTCTGGCTCACGATAGCGCCGCCGCTCGAAGCCAGCGTGCCGGCGCTCGGAAGACGAGAGGCGGGCGCCGCGCCAGGCGTCGGTGTGCCCGATGCTTCGCCCTTGTCTGCGCCGCCGGAGAGATCGAAATAGCTGGTGTCGATGCCGTTCTTGTCGAGGAAGCCTTTAACGTTGACGAGCTGCGCCTTGATGGTGTCGGAGAGTGCGTGGGCCTGTTGGGCGATGGTGGCACCGCCAAGCAAGACCACGCCGGAGAACAGCACGGCCAGCACCGCGCAGACGACGGCGAGCCGGAGCGGATGCGGCAGCCGGATCAGTCGGCCGAGCCTGTTGGTCATGGCGTTCAGCGCGACCGCCAGCAGCACGCCGGTCAAGATCAGGAACAGGGTGGCCGCGAAGGTCCAGGCCAAGGCCAAGAGCGCCGCAAACAGCACCACGCCGATGCCGCCGACCACGATCGCCCAGGCCAGATCGTTGCGCGCCTGCAGGCGCTCTTCGCTCGACGCTGCCACTCTGTCCCCGCTTTCGTGACCGCCACAGGCGCACTGTTCAGGCAAAAAGCGGCCGGGATCAAGCCGGGCTGGGGAGGCATTTCGCCGCCGATTGGGCCGGAAAGGCATGGGGCTGCCGAGGATTGAATCCACCGCAGGGCAGCGCAGCCGTGGAAAGGGGTTCTAAAATATTGATCCGATGCAACATGGAGTGCATGATTGTGCGCTGCTTCGGACTGGGAGAGCTGGAAGAGGCATGAGGAGGAAGCCGGTCGTCGGCGTTATCGGAAACGCCCACCGTATCGAAAATCGTTTCGACGTGCAGGTCGTCGGTGAGCGCAACATGCGCGCCGTGGCCGAGGTCGCCGGCGCGCTGCCGCTGATGTTTGCCGGCTGCCCTGACATCACCGATGTCGGCGCGCTGCTTGACGTCGTTGACGGCATTGTGCTGACCGGCGCACGCGCCAATGTCCATCCGACCCGCTTCAACATCGAGCCCTGCGCCAAGCACGAGCCCTATGACATCCCGCGCGACGAGGTGGCGCTGGCGCTATCGGAGGCCTGCGTCGCGCGCGGCATTCCCCTGTTTGGTATCTGCCGCGGCCTGCAGGAGATGAACGTCGCCTTCGGTGGCTCGCTGCATCCGGAGATCCGCGAGATTCCAGGGCGCATGAATCATCGCATGCCCCGGCTCGAGAACGGCGAAATCCATCCCGATCCCAAGGTCGTGTTCGCCGATCGCCACGAGGTCGCGCTGGCGCCGGACGGCGCATTTGCAAAGATCCTCGGTTGCGAGAAGATCCGGGTCAATTCGCTGCACGGGCAGGGCATTCTGCAGCCCGGCAAGCGGGTGGTGATCGAAGGCACCGCCGAGGACGGCACCATCGAAGCGATACGCATCGCCGACGCGCCGGCTTTTGCGCTGGGCGTGCAATGGCACGCGGAATACGATCCGCAGCGCAATCCGATCAACCGTAAGCTATTTCAAGCCTTTGGCGCGGCGCTGACGGCGCATGTAAAGGTCGGGGCCACAGCGTAGCCGCGGTGGGGCAAGCCGGGCGCTGATCCCTGGCGCTAGTCTTGGACGGCGGCCGCATGCCGAATGATGCCGCCAAAGTGACCAGCCGTGAAGATGCGTACCTCTAGGGACCGGGCTGGCCATTACACACATTCAGAGCGGGCTTATTGGAGCCAAGAGCTATGCGATCCGCTTTAGCTTTGGGCGTGCTGATTGTGCTGAATGCATCTGCCAATGCGGCAAGCGGCCATCACTCCCGCGCGCGCCAAGCGATTGTCCCTCGCAGCCAGCATCTCGTCGCTCCCGACCGAGCAATGGCTGCTGGAAGGCCGAGCTTCGCCGTTCCCGGCTGGACAGAGGAGGAGACGCGACGCTGGATGGATAATGCCACCAAGTATCCGTGAGCCCATGCGATGAAGTTGCTGCGCGCCGGGGCGCTCATCTCGCCCGGTAGGGTCATTCTGTCATGGAGACAAGCGATGCGTTATGTGGTTGTCCTGGGCCTGCTGGCTGGCATGTGTGCATCTGCCGATGCCGCGACCGTTCATCACTCAAATCCGCGACATCATGCCAGCGTTCGTCGCGCCTATGGTGCGGTGCCGGCTTTTGTTGCTCCTCCCAGCCAACGTTTCGACCCGCGCTTTCCGCCCGTCCTCCAGGATCAGACGCCCAGCTACAACGACCCGTCCAAGCTGGGCGGCGCTTGATCGGACTAGTCGCGAACGGGACCATCCGGTTTGGCTGAAGCGTGATCGGGACGTGTGCATCGGTTTTCCGAAACAATCATGCTCGATCAAACAGCCAAAGCGCGATGACGATTCGACCCAATCTGAGCGCGCCAGTCTGATCGCGCCAATCTGATCACGCTTCGGCTCACGCCAGCGCGAAAACTTCGGTACCCAAAAGGCAAAGGCGCCCCGCGAGGGGGCGCCTTTTTCGTAGTCAGGCTGCGAGCAGCAATCAGCCCGAATAGTACATGTCGAATTCGACCGGGTGCGGGGTCATCTCGAAGCGCTCGACCTCGGTCATCTTCAGCTCGATATAGCTGTCGATGAAGTCGTCGTCGAACACGCCGCCGGCCTTCAGGAAGGCGCGGTCCTTGTCGAGATTCTCCAGCGCCTCGCGCAAGCTGCCGCAGACCGTCGGGATCTGCTTCAGCTCTTCCTTCGGCAGGTCGTAGAGGTCCTTGTCCATCGCCGGGCCCGGATCGAGCTTGTTCTTCACGCCGTCGAGGCCCGCCATCAGCATCGCTGCAAAGCCGAGATAGGGGTTGGCGAGCGGATCGGGGAAGCGCACCTCGACACGCTTGGCCTTGGGCGAAGCGGTGTAGGGGATGCGGCAGGAGGCGGAGCGGTTGCGCGCGGAATAGGCCAGCAGCACCGGCGCCTCATAGCCCGGGACCAGACGCTTGTAGGAGTTGGTCGAGGGGTTGGTGAAGGCGTTGATCGCCTTGGCGTGCTTGATGACGCCGGCGATGTAGGACAGGCAGATCTCGGAGAGGTCGGAATATTTGTTGCCGGCAAACACCGGCTTGCCGTCCTTCCAGATAGACTGGTGGCAGTGCATGCCCGAGCCGTTGTCGCCATAGACCGGCTTCGGCATGAAGGTGGCGGTCTTGCCGTAGATATGGGCGACCTGCTGGATGCAGTATTTGTAGATCTGCATCTGGTCGGCCATCAGCGTCATGGTGTCGAACTTCATGCCGAGCTCATGCTGGGCGGAAGCGACTTCGTGGTGATGCTTCTCGACCTTGACGCCCATCTTGGCCATGGCGCCCAGCATTTCGGAGCGCATGTCCTGCACCGAGTCCTGCGGCGGCACCGGGAAGTAGCCGGCCTTGGTGCGGATGCGGTGACCGAGATTGCCACCCTCATATTCGGTGCCGGAGTTGATCGGCAGCTCCGAGGAATCGAGCCGGAAGCCGGTGTTGTAGGGATCCGTCGAATAGCGGACGTCGTCGAACACAAAGAATTCGGCCTCGGGGCCGAACATGACGGTGTCGCCGATACCCATCGACTTCACCATCGCCTCCGCCTTCTTGGCGATGCCGCGGGGATCGCGGTTGTAGGGCTCGCCGGTGGTCGGCTCGAGCACGTCGCAGACCAGGATCATGGTGGTCTCGGCGAAGAACGGATCGATCGTCGCGGTCACCGGGTCTGGCATCAGGCACATGTCGGATTCATTGATCGCCTTCCAGCCGGCGATCGACGAGCCGTCGAACATCAGGCCTTCGGCAAACGTGTCCTCTTCGATCATGCTGACGTCGAACGTGACGTGCTGCCATTTGCCGCGCGGATCGGTGAAACGCAGGTCGACATATTTGGCGTCGTTGTCTTTGATTGATTTGAGGACGTCCTTGGCGGTCTTCATGAATCCCCCTCTCGGCTTTCGAGGCTACAGGTCGAGTTGATCCGTCCGCGGACCATCGACCGCGGGTGCATGCTCAATAGCCGGGGGGCCGGCTCAAGACAACATAAAGACAAACGCAAAATGCCGGAAATACCGGCATCTGCCGTCGATTTGAGTTGTTTGGAGCCGTAAGGGAGGAACTAAATTGCGTCCAGGCCGGATTCGCCGGTTCGGATACGGATCGCCTCCTCGATATTGGACACGAAGATCTTGCCGTCGCCAATGCGCCCGGTCTGGGCCGCGCGGCGGATGGCGTCGATCGCGCGCTCGACCAGATCGTCGCCAATCACGATCTCGATTTTCACCTTGGGCAGAAAGTCGACAATGTATTCGGCACCGCGATAAAGCTCGGCATGTCCCTTCTGCCGTCCGAAGCCCTTGGCTTCGGTCACGGTGATACCCTGGAGACCAACCTCCTGAAGCGCTTCCTTCACCTCGTCGAGCTTGAACGGCTTGATGATCGCTTCGATCTTCTTCACGTGAGCGCCTCCCGGGCCTTTCCCAAACAGCAATAATGTCATCAGGCTGCGCGTTAAGACGCAAAGGTGAGATTCCTGACGTTCCGGACCACCGCCTGAGCCTCCGGCAGCGCCTGCGAGTTGTCCTCGACGGCGAGTGAGCGCGGGTGAACCGAAGCGGCTTCCTCAAAAGCAGGGTCTATGCCAATTTGTTAACTGGCCTGATTTTGGAATGTTATCAGACTTTTAACGGGCATTTCGCTTGCTGGTGAGCGAAGGATACAGAATAGCGAAGCCTACAGAATAGGCAAATGGATGAGTGATTGTGCAGGCGTCCGCTGTGGAGGCCCGACATCGGGGCGAGATGCCCAGGGATAAGGCGGTTGAGTTAGGAATTCGGCATGGAAGTATTGACCACCGCTGAGATGGAACGGGCCGACCGGCTCGCGATCGCCGCCGGCACGCCCGGCTTTGCCCTGATGCTGAGCGCGGGCCAGGCGGTGGCGGAGGCCGCGCAGAACCTGGTGGAGGAGGGGCCGATCCTGGTGATCGCCGGGCCCGGCAATAATGGCGGTGACGGCTTTGTCGCGGCGGCCGAGCTGGCAGCTCAGGGCCGCGAGGTCTCGGTGAGCCTGATGGGCGAGCGGGACGCGCTGAAAGGCGATGCGGCCTCGGCGGCCAGGGGATGGAAGCATCCGCTCTTGCCGTTCACGCCGCAGGCCATCGGCAAACCGGCCCTGATCATCGATGCACTGTTTGGCGCCGGCCTCAACCGCACCGTGACAGGGGAAGCCCATGACATGATCGCGGCCATCAACGCCAACGGCGCGCCGGTGATCGCGGTCGATCTGCCGAGCGGCATCAACGGCACCTCGGCGGCCGTGATGGGGATCGCGGTTCGGGCAAAAGAGACCGTCACCTTTTTTCGCAAGAAGCCGGCGCACCTGTTGCTGCCCGGGCGGCTCAACTGCGGCCGCGTTCGTGTCGCCGATATCGGCATCGGCGCAAGCGTGCTCGAGGAGATCAAGCCGCAGACCTTCGAGAACACGCCGCTGGTCTGGCGCACGGCCTTCCCGGTGCCACGCACCGAGGCGCACAAATATGCCCGCGGCCATGTGCTCGCCGTGTCAGGTGATATGGCGGCCACGGGCGCTGCGCGGATGGCCGCCCGGGCGGCGCTGCGGGCCGGCGCGGGCCTTGTGACGCTGGCTTCGCCCCGCGATGCGCTTGTCATCAACGCAACCGCGCTCACCGCCGTGATGGTGCGTCCGGTCGATACCGCGATCGAATTCGCCGAACAGCTGACCGACAGGCGCTTCAACGCATGCATCATCGGCCCCGGCGCCGGACTTGGCGAGCGCACCCGCGATTTCGTTCACTCCGCGCTCGCGGCAAAACCTGCGCTGGTGCTCGACGCGGACGCGCTGACGAGCTTTGCCGATGCGCCCGAGCGGCTGTTCGAATCGATCAAGGCAGCCGGCGAGGGGCAGGTCGTGCTGACCCCGCATGAGGGCGAGTTTCCGCGCGTCTTCAGCGACCTCAGCAACAAGCATCCCGGACGGTCCAAGCTCGAGCGCGTGCGCGCCGCGGCCGAACGCTCCGGCGCCGTCGTGCTGCTGAAGGGACCGGACACTACGGTGGCCGCGCCGGACGGCCGCGCCACCATCGCCGCCAACGCGCCGCCCTGGCTCGCCACCGCAGGCGCCGGCGACGTGCTCTCCGGCATCATCGGCGGTCTCATGGCCCAGGGCGTGCCCGCGTTTGAAGCTGCGAGCATCGGGGTCTGGATGCACGGCGAGGCAGGGCGCGAGGCCGGTCCTGGATTGATCGCCGAAGACCTGCCCGAGGTGCTGCCGGCCGTGCACCGGCACATCTATGACGAATTCGGCATCGATTATTGAGAACTGATGCGAGCTGTCATCGGCCGCTTGATCAATCGGCGCTGAACCATCTGACAAGGCGGGGCGCTGCCGCGCGCGCCGCGGCGGATTCGATCAGCCAGTGTCCCGGGAAAGCGGCGGCGAAGGCGACACGCTGGGTCTGGCCGGGCTCGATCATCAGCGTATCCAGCCAGAATGGCTTCCATCCATCGTCGAGCCGATCCAGCCACCGGAAGTGATGGCCGTGCAGATGAAAGCTGGTCGCGAGCTCGCCCCGGTTGGCCAGCGCCAGCACGACCGTCCGGCCGGGCTTGACCTTGAAGGCGGGGGCAAGCGAGGCCGTGAAGCCCGCCGGCGTCACCCAATCGCCACCCTGGAGGGCGAGCTCCACCCGCAGGGCGCTTTTCAGATCCAGCTGCACCGGCAGGCCGTCCGCGGGCAGCTCGGGGGCTGGCGGGAGCGGGGTTGAGCGGATCGGCGCTTCGCCCGAGGCAACCAAGCGGGCCACGGGACGAGCCTGCTGGCCGTCATGCAGCAGGACCTGGGTGGTGCTGCCGGGCGGCGCGGTCAGGTCAACCAGGGCGTCGACCCGCCCGCCGGGAGCCAGCACCAGCGCGCCGTTGCGGGCGGGGAAGGGCTCCGCAGGGGCGCTGTCCATGGCGATGACCCGGACCTCCAGCCCTTCCATTTTGACTGCGACCACCTGCTGTTGGCTGCCATTGATGACACGAAGCCTCAGGCGTTCGCCGGAACGTACGGGAATGTCGGGCAGAACCTGCCCGTTGACGGTGAAGATCGGCCGGTCGGGGGTCGCCGCGGCAGGCTGGAGCCACGCCTCGACAAGGAAAAGCTCGTCGTGATCGGCGATTGGAGCGCTTTCCTCGACCACAATCGGCAGCGGCCGGGACGGCAGGGCGTCGGGGCCGGCAAGCAGCCGCAGGTCGGCGACGTAGGTCCCGGCGCGGCGGAGCGGCAGCGGGAAGTTGACCTCGGCGCCCGGCGAAACCGGCGGCCGTCCGGTCAACGGCTCAGCCGCAGCTGCGCCGTCGATCCCGCGCCAGTCGAGCGTGACCGGCAGCGGCAGGCCATTCCGGAAGGTGACATCCGCCTGGCCGGTCTTGAGCCGAAGGGGTGCCACAGAGGGTTCCAGCCCCCATATCGGGGTTGGGGCCTCACCTGGACGCAAGGGAATCGCTGCAGGCCTCGCCTCCAACCTCAGGCGCTGTGGCGCTTGCGCCGCCGCTGCCCGGGAGACCATCGCGGCCACGATGGCCGCACCGAAACCAGCCATGAACAGGCGCCGGGTGGGGACGAAAAAGCTGTTTGTCGTGAGGTGGGTGCGGGCCATTCCTGGACTATTCTATCGACGGGCTTGGAAGCTCGCAAAAAGGTGCCATTTTTTTGCTGCGGACGGGCGGGCTCATGTTATAAGCCCGCCCGCCCGCGGCATCGCGGCCTGACTTGATGCTAGTCACGCGGGCGTGGCGGAACTGGTAGACGCGCTGGATTTAGGTTCCAGTGACGAAAGTTGTGGGGGTTCGAGTCCCTCCGCCCGCACCAAGCGCCGTTTGGCGTTTGCATCAGGGATCACTGGAGAACCTTCATCCTCGCGAGGGGATCGGTTCGCCGATAACACCGGCGCAAGGCTCAAGCCGTGCGCCTGACAGAAACGAGAATTTTCGGGGCCGTCTCGCGCGCCCCGACGAAGCGGAAGAAGATTTTTTGCCATGCAGGTCACCGAGATTGTCTCGCAAGGGTTGAAGCACGAATTCCAGGTCAGCGTCCCCGCTTCCGACCTTGATGCCAAGGCGGATGCGCGCCTGGTCGACATGAAGGACAAGGTTCGCCTCAACGGCTTCCGTCCGGGCAAGGTACCTGTCAGCCATCTGAAGAAGGTCTACGGCCGCTCGGTGATGGCCGAGACCATCGACCAGACCATCCGCGACGCCAACACCCAGATCTTCACCGAGCGCGGCTTTCGCCTGGCGACCGAGCCGAAGATCACCATGCCGACCGAGAAGACCGAGGTCGACGACCTCCTCGCCGGCAAGTCCGACCTGAAATACACTGTCGCGATCGAGGTGGTGCCGGCGATCCAGCTCGCAGACTTCAAGAGCTTCAGTGTCGAGAAGCTGGTCGCCGATGTCACCGACGCCGACATCGATGAAGCGATCAAGCGGATTGCCGACCAGAACCGCAGCTATGCCGCGAAGGGCGAGGGCGCCAAGGCTGAATCCGGCGACCGCGTCACCATCAGCTTCAAGGGCAGCATCGACGGCACGCCGTTCGAGGGCGGCACCGGCGAGAACATCCCGGTCGTGATCGGCTCCAACACCTTCATTCCAGGATTCGAGGAGCAGCTGACCGGCATTTCCGCCGGTGAGACGCGCACGCTGAAGGTCACCTTCCCGAAGAACTATGGCAACGCCAAGCTCGCGGGCCAGCCGGCGGAGTTCGAGACCACGGCCACTCAGGTCGAGGCGCCGCAGCCGGTCGAGATCAACGACGAGTTCGCCAAGACGCTCGGCCTTGAGTCGCTCGACAAGCTGAAGGATGCGATGCGCGATCGCCTCACGGCGGAGTTTGCGGGTGCGACGCGCCAGCGCGTCAAGCGGGCGCTGCTCGACCGTCTCGACGAGAGCCACAAGTTCGAGGCGCCACCCTCGCTGATCGAGGAAGAGTTCAATCTGATGTGGAACTCGGTGAAGGCCGAGATGGACTCCAGCGGCAAGACCTTTGCGGACGAGAACACCACCGAGGAAGCTGCGAAGGAAGAGTACCACAAGATCGCCGACCGCCGCGTTCGCCTCGGCCTCGTGCTCTCCGAGATCGGTGAGAAGAACAAGATCACGGTGACCGACGACGAGGTCAGCCGCGCGGTCATCGAGCGCGCGCGCTCGATGCCGGGCCGCGAGAAGGAAGTCTGGGACTTCTATCGCAACAACGCCAATGCGCTGGCCCAGCTTCGTGCACCGATCTATGAGGACAAGGTCGTCGACTTCATCCTCGAGCTCGCCAACGTGACCGAGAAGAAGGTCTCGCGCGAAGAGCTGTTCAAGGACGACGAGGAGAAGGCCGCGGCCTGATCGGCGCGATCCTTACGCAATCTCGGTCCGGCGTTAATGATGAATGGCGAAGCCGGCCGCAGCAGCTGGCGGCGGCTTCGCGAATCGGCTTGAACTTCACTGTCTCGCTGCGGCAATCCGTTTCTGTCCAAGGTCTTGCCGCCGCGAAAATGGCTCATATCTGAGCCAGCGTCCTGCATCACGGGACGGACGTCAGGCTCGGCGCGTCCTTGCCCACAAGGCATGCCGTCAGGCGTCCCCCCGCAACATCGGTTAAGGTGACTCATGCGCGATCCCGTTGAAACCTACATGAACCTCGTGCCGATGGTCGTCGAGCAGACCAACCGCGGTGAGCGCGCCTACGACATCTTCTCCCGCCTTTTGAAGGAGCGCATCATCTTCGTGACCGGTCCGGTCGAGGATGGAATGTCGACGCTGATTGTCGCGCAGCTCCTGTTCCTCGAGGCGGAAAATCCCAAGAAGGAAATCTCGATGTACATCAACTCGCCGGGCGGGGTGGTGACGTCGGGGCTTGCGATCTACGACACGATGCAATTCATCCGCCCGCCGGTCTCGACGCTGTGCACCGGCCAGGCCGCCTCGATGGGCTCGCTCCTGCTTGCGGCCGGCGAGAAGGACATGCGCTTCTCGCTGCCGAACTCGCGCATCATGGTGCACCAGCCCTCCGGCGGCTTCCAGGGCCAGGCCACCGACATCATGCTGCATGCGCAGGAAATCCTGAACCTGAAGAAGCGGCTGAACGAAATCTACGTCAAGCATACCGGGCAGACCTACAAGGCGATCGAGGACGCGCTGGAGCGCGACAAATTCCTCACCGCCGATCAGGCCAAGGATTTCGGTCTCGTCGACAAGGTGATCGACAAGCGTCCTGAGGATCCGCAGGCGGCCAAGGCGGCGTGATCTGGCCGCATGGGTTTGCGGTGGGATTTCGTAAAGACTAACGTTTTGCAACTACCGCCGCAGGCCCGACGCCTGCGGCACCGCGGCAATGCCCCAGCACAGGCAGAAAGTTCCCTTTTCGTGCCGATCTGGCGTGGCAAAGGCGCCACGTCGGGCGGATTTCGACCAATTCTGCTCGTGCTAAGGTCGCAAATCACGGTATTGTCACGGATTGAGCCCGGCGTCCGTTTAGCGAATTCTTGATAGTCGGGTGTCAGCATGGTTGGCTACGAATGATCGGTCAGGAATCACCGTAAGATTCGATGTCAACAGTGTTCTGCACGGTGAATAGGTCTAGGGTCTTTTTTGGTACGGAATTTGCTCTATCTACATTCCATGACGGACCTTCCCGAAATGGAGCGATTGAGCGGACGAGGTCGAACGGCGGACGGAGAGAGGAATGAGTAAGGTCGGCACGAACGACTCCAAGAACACGCTGTATTGCTCGTTCTGCGGCAAGAGCCAGCACGAAGTCCGCAAGCTGATCGCGGGACCGACGGTCTTCATCTGCGACGAATGCGTCGAGCTGTGCATGGACATCATCCGCGAGGAGAACAAGTCCTCGCTGGTGAAGTCGCGCGACGGCATCCCGACGCCGAAGGAAATCTGCAAGGTCCTCGACGATTACGTGATCGGCCAGAGCCATGCCAAGAAGGTGCTCTCGGTCGCCGTCCACAATCACTACAAGCGGCTCAATCATCAGACCAAGCACAACGACGTCGAGCTTGCGAAGTCGAACATCCTGCTGATCGGTCCGACCGGCTCGGGCAAGACGTTGCTGGCGCAGACGCTGGCGCGGATTCTCGACGTGCCCTTCACCATGGCGGACGCGACGACGCTGACCGAGGCCGGCTATGTCGGCGAGGACGTCGAGAACATCATCCTGAAGCTGTTGCAGGCGGCCGACTACAATGTCGAACGTGCGCAGCGTGGCATCGTCTATATCGACGAAATCGACAAGATCAGTCGCAAGTCCGACAACCCCTCGATCACCCGCGACGTGTCGGGCGAGGGCGTGCAGCAGGCGCTGCTCAAGATCATGGAAGGCACCGTGGCTTCGGTTCCGCCGCAGGGCGGCCGCAAGCATCCGCAGCAGGAGTTCCTGCAGGTCGACACCACCAACATCCTGTTCATCTGCGGCGGCGCGTTCTCGGGGCTCGAGAAGATCATCTCGGCGCGCGGCCGTTCCACCTCGATCGGCTTCGCCGCGCAGGTGCTGGCGCCGGAGGACCGGCGTACCGGCGAAATCTTCCGCCATGTGGAGCCGGAGGATCTCCTGAAGTACGGTCTGATCCCGGAATTCGTCGGACGTCTGCCCGTGGTGGCGACGCTGGAGGATCTGGACGAGACCTCGCTGAAGAAGATCCTGACCGACCCGAAGAATGCGCTGGTGAAACAGTACCAGCGCCTGTTCGAGATGGAGAACATCGAGCTGACCTTCGCGGACGAGGCGCTTGGCGCCGTCGCCCGCAAGGCGATCGAGCGCAAGACCGGCGCGCGGGGCCTGCGTTCCATCCTGGAGAGCATCCTGCTCGAGACCATGTTCGATCTGCCCGGCCTCGAGGGCGTCGAAGAGGTGGTGATCTCGCGCGAGGTCGTCGAAGGTACGGCGCGGCCGCTGTACATCTATGCCGACCGCTCGGATCGCGCGGTCGAGAGCAGCGCCAGCGCCTGATTCCATCAGGGCTCGCGCTTGGAAGTGTGGTCGAAGGCGGCTGCGGGATGTTTTCCGCAGCCGTGTTTGCGTAAGCGTTTTGCTGCGTAGGACTACAATTTCGCTGGCAATTTCACGGGCTTGACACCTCCGTACCCGATCGCCACCTTACACTGTCGGGCGATGAACTATCAGCTTTAGATTCGCCTTCCATCGATCCGGAAACGGACCCGGTCTTCACTTCAAAAGGCCATTTCGTTCGGGTCAATTCGGCACCTTGTGGCGGTTGCGCAAAGTCGCGGGCTGCGTGCAAGGGGGCAAAAAGAAAAGGAACAGGCCATGACTACCCCAAAAACCCGGCCAACCATCGTCCACGGCGAACCGCATTCCTACCCGGTGCTGCCGCTGCGCGACATTGTCGTCTTCCCGCACAACATTGTGCCGCTGTTCGTCGGCCGCGAGAAATCCATCCGCGCGCTCGAAGAGGTGATGCGCAACGATGCGCTGGTGATGCTGGCGACGCAGAAGAACGCGTCCGATGACGATCCGGCAGCTGACGCCATTTACGAGACCGGTACGCTTGCAAGTGTGCTGCAGCTTCTGAAGCTGCCCGACGGCACCGTGAAGGTGTTGGTCGAAGGGCTGGAGCGCGCGCACGTCCAGAAATATTCCGACCGCAGCGAATTCTACGAGGCGACGGCGGTTGCGCTCGCCGACACTGACGCCAAATCGGTCGAGGCGGAAGCCCTGGCGCGCTCGGTCGTGTCGGATTTCGAAAGCTATGTGAAGCTGAACAAGAAGATCTCCGCCGAAGTCGTCGGCGTGGTCCAGGCCATCACCGATTTCGGCAAGCTCGCCGATACCGTGGCCTCGCATCTCGCTGTGAAGATCGCCGATCGCCAGGGCATCCTGGAGACGCTGTCGGTCACCACGCGCCTGGAGAAGGTGTTGGGGCTGATGGAGAGCGAGATCTCGGTGCTGCAGGTGGAGAAGCGCATCCGCTCCCGCGTCAAGCGCCAGATGGAGAAGACCCAGCGCGAGTATTACCTCAACGAGCAGATGAAGGCGATCCAGAAGGAGCTCGGTGACGAGGATGGTCGCGACGAGCTCGCTGATCTCGAAGAGAAGATCAACAAGACCAAGCTCTCCAAGGAAGCGCGGGAGAAGGCGCAGCACGAGCTGAAGAAGCTGCGCCAGATGTCGCCGATGTCCGCGGAAGCGACCGTCGTGCGCAACTATCTCGACTGGCTGCTCTCGATTCCGTGGAACAAGAAGTCCAAGGTCAAGAAGGACCTGGAGCAGGCGCAGGCCATCCTGGACGCCGACCACTACGGGCTCGAGAAGGTCAAGGACCGCATTGTCGAGTATCTCGCGGTGCAGTCGCGCGCCAACAAGCTGACGGGGCCGATCCTGTGCCTGGTCGGACCTCCCGGCGTCGGCAAGACCTCGCTCGGCAAGTCGATCGCAAAGGCCACGGGCCGCGAGTTCGTGCGCGTCTCGCTCGGCGGCGTGCGCGACGAGGCGGAGATCCGCGGTCATCGCCGCACCTATATCGGTTCGATGCCTGGCAAGATCATCCAGTCGATGCGCAAGGCCAAGACCTCGAATCCGCTGTTCCTGTTGGACGAGATCGACAAGATGGGCGCCGATTTCCGCGGCGATCCGTCGTCGGCGCTGCTTGAGGTGCTGGACCCCGAGCAGAACTCGACCTTCAACGATCACTATCTCGAGGTCGACTACGATCTCTCCAACGTGATGTTCATCACGACCGCGAATACCCTGAATATTCCGGGACCGCTGATGGACCGCATGGAGATCATCCGTATCGCCGGCTACACCGAGAACGAGAAGGTCGAGATCGCGCGCAAGCACCTGATCCCGAATGCGCTCTCCAAGCACGGCCTGGATTCCAAGGAGTGGTCGATCGACGACGACGCGCTGCTCCTGATGATCCGCCGCTACACCCGCGAGGCGGGCGTGCGTAACCTCGAGCGTGAGCTCTCGACACTGGCCCGCAAGGCCGTGAAGGAGCTGATGATCTCGAAGAAGAAGTCGGTGAAGGTGACCGAGAAGACCCTGGAGGACTTCCTCGGCGTGCCGAAATTCCGCTTCGGCGAGATCGAGAGCGACGACCAGGTCGGCATCGTCACAGGCCTTGCCTGGACCGATGTCGGTGGTGAGCTGCTCACCATCGAAGGCGTCATGATGCCAGGCAAGGGCAAGATGACGGTCACCGGCAATCTGCGCGACGTCATGAAGGAATCGATCTCGGCGGCGGCGTCCTACGTCCGCTCGCGTGCGATCACCTATGGCATCGAGCCGCCGATGTTCGATCGCCGCGACATCCATGTCCATGTGCCGGAGGGGGCGACCCCGAAGGACGGGCCGTCCGCGGGTGTGGCGATGGCGACCGCCATCATCTCGGTGATGACGGGCATTCCGGTCCGCCACGATGTCGCGATGACCGGCGAGATCACGCTGCGCGGGCGGGTGCTGCCGATCGGCGGCCTCAAGGAGAAGCTGCTTGCGGCCGCACGCGGCGGCATCAAGACGGTGCTGATCCCCGAGGACAACGCCAAGGATCTCACGGAGATTTCCGATGCGATCAAGGGCGGCATGGAGATCATTCCGGTCGCGCGTCTCGACGACGTTGTGTCGCGCGCGCTGGTGCGCCCGCCGGTGCCGATCGTCTGGGAAGAGGACACCAAGGTTCCGGTTGCCTCCGACACAGGCGACGAAGCCGCGGGAGGCCTGACGGCACACTGACCGAGAAACAACAACGATCCGCAAGAACGGCGCCCTCGGGCGCCGTTTCTTTTTTATCTCATTTCGCGGGCGACATCGGGGCTGCCATTGTACGGATTGCCAGGCGTTGACCGGCTCGTGTCCGCTATCAGCATTTCTGCGGCCATTGCGGTTCGCCGCTGTTTACGAGCGGCGAGGGTGAGCACACGGACGATTGGGGCATTCGCTGGGGCGCGATCCGCCAGCGGGCGGCGCTGAGGGCCGCCCTGCAGATCTGGTGCCGGTCGGCCGTGCCTTGGCTCGGTGACCTCGGGCAATTGCCGGGGCGGGCCGAGGACTGAGGTCGGCAGCGACCTTGCGCTTCGGGCCGGGTCAGGGCTAAACAGCAGGAATTGAGGGCGATTAGCTCAGCTGGTTGGAGCATCTCTTTACACCGGATGCTGCACTTCTTGGAAACCCGATAATTGAAGGAGTTTCTGGAGTTTAGGCTTGGCCTCGCCACCGATATCGCCACAGATATGAGCTGTTCGGTGGCGCGAAGTGGGCGGTTAGCTCAGCGGTAGAGCAGGTGCTTTACACGCATCTGGTCGGGAGTTCGATCCTCTCACCGCCCACCACCTCATGGGGCGGTCCCATTACGCCCCTGGGGGGACTTGATTTCAAGTGGACAGTGGCCCGACTGCGCATTACGACTCGGTAGAGTTGTGGCGCCCCCACATCTGGGAGGATATGGCCATGCGGTTTGCATCGAGGCTAGCTGTCGCGAGCTTATCGATTGCGCTGTTCAGCCTGGGCGGCAAGGCCATCTCGCAAACCGCAACCGCTCCGGGCGACGTCCCTATTTTGCTTCCTACCGTCAGGGTCGAAGCTCCGAAGCAGGTAGCGAGGCCACAGGCACAGCGTGCGGGTGTCCGCAGTACCGTGTCCCGCCGGACATCGCCAACTACTCAGACGCCATCGGCGTCGCCAACCGCGCAGCTTGCAAAGCTTCCGAATGCCATAACCGGCAGTTGCGTCGATGGTTGCGTATCAAGCTTTCCGTCAGGCGACAAACCTTGGGTTGGATGCAGCGCATCTGCTGGCACTTATTCGCCTACGTGCAGAAACGTAGGCCACTACAAGACCTATAATGAATGCACGACGGCCGGACTGGTACTCGGTTGGCGAAGCAATGAAAACTTAGGGTATTGCACAAGCCTGGCGTTAAAGTAACAAAAAATGGGGCCGCCTCGGTTGGCGACCTCTTTCGTTTGAGGGTGGCAGTTCGAATCTCTCGCCGCCTACCAGCCTCCGCGCCAGCAGGGCGCTTCGGCTAGGCGAGCCGGGTTGTACCGCTCTCAGAACGCCACGCCGACGCGCAGGGCGCGTTTCCAGAGCACGCGGCAGCGCTTCTTGGTCGTTCCGTAGAGCATGTCGAACCGCTCCGGGAGGTCGGTATATTTGAGCAGTTGCAGACACGCCCCGCCGGCTGAATAGTCAACCACCATGCATTCGATCACCGGCGCCTTCAACGCCGTGACTATTTTTGCAGTGTTCGAAACCCGTCCCCCGGGCTTAACGCGCGCAAATACTCGATTCTGAGACATCGCGAGATCCTCGTTCCCCTCAAAGACAGTCAGGCCGATCGGAATTGGATCGCCGCCGTCAATACCTGCACTTTGCACACAAACCGCTGATTTACGATTTATCCGAACGATCAAACTTTATGAATTTGCCTTGGAAGCACGTCTTTGCAGAAAGGAAGCAGGAGGTGGACGCGCTCGGACATGGTTAAGCAATACCGAACGGGTTTCGACCAGCTGGGGGCCGAGGCTGGCCTGATCGTGTCCCTTGGCGCGAATCGGATCGGGAGAGAGAACTCGTCCTTTGCCTTGCAGGAAGCCACGCTGGTGCTTGCGAAGCTGGTGCAGCGGTTCGACATCGCGCTCGCGCCCGGCGCAGGGGTCTGGCCGCTGCAGAAGATCACGTTGCGGCCCGCCCATGGCTTGCCAATGCGGATCGGGCCGCGATCAACTTCGTGATAGGTGCGATGGCGCGATTGCCAAGCCGGCCGATTTCATCAAAACTCCCGCAAAAGTATCCTCTTGGATCGCGAGATAATGATGGAAGTGCCCGCAGCTCATGATCGCAACGTCGACCAGATCGCCTATTGGAACGGCCCGGGCGGCCAGCACTGGACGGACCGCCAGGCTGTGCAGGATATCCTGCTCGCGCCGATCTCGGAGATCCTGATCGGGGCCGCCCGGCCTGAGCCTGGCAACCGCATCATCGATGTCGGCTGCGGCTGCGGGGCGACCAGCATTGCACTGGCCGAACGGGTAGCGCCTGACGGCGCCGTGCTTGCAGTCGACATTTCCGCGCCGATGCTGGCGCGGGCGCGCGAACGCGCGCCCAAAAGCCTGCCGCTCGATTTCGTGCTTGCGGACGCCACCGTCTACCCGTTCGATCCGGAAAGATTCGATCTCCTGGTCTCGCGCTTTGGCGTGATGTTCTTCGCCGAGCCCGCCGTCTCCTTCGCCAATCTGCGCAAGGCGCTGCGGCGGGACGGGCGTGTCGCCTTCGCCTGCTGGCGCGACCCGAAACAAAATCCCTGGATGATGACGCCGCTGCAGGCGGTCTACAAGCACGCCCCCAAGCTGCCGCAGGTCGGCCCCGAAGACCCGGGCCCGTTCTCGTTTGCCTCCGAACAACGCGTGCACCGGATTCTCGGCGAGGCCGGCTATACCGCCATCACGATGCAGCCGCACGACTTGTCGCTCGACGTCGCGATCGGTCGCGGCCTCGAGGCCGCCGTCGAGGGTGCGCTCGAAATCGGCCCCGCGAGCCGGGCGCTGCAGGACCAGCCCGAGCACGTCCGCGAGGCCGCACGCGGCTCGATCCGCGAAGCGCTGGCGCCATTTGTTCAGGGCGAGCGCGTGATGCTGCCCGCGGCGATTTGGATCGTGACGGCGAAGGCGTCGTGAGCCGCGCACCGAACGTTACGCCCGCTCCTCCCAGATCATCGCGAGATGCACCATCGTCTCGGCGGCTTTTTCCATGTCCTGCCGGCTGACCCATTCCAGGCGGGAGTGGAAGGCGTGCTCGCCGGCGAAGATATTGGGGCAGGGCAGTCCCATGAAGGACAGGCGTGAGCCATCGGTGCCGCCGCGGATCGAGCTGCGCTCCGGTTTCAGCCCGGCGCGCCGGATCGCTTCGATCGCGTATTCGACCGTCTGGGGGTGACGGTCGATCACCTCCTTCATGTTGCGATACTGCTCCTTGACCTCCATCCGGTAGGTCGAGCGCGGATAGTCCTTCATCACGTCCTTGACGATCCGCTCGAGCAGCGCCTCTTTCTCCTTCAGCCCGGCGACCGAGAAGTCGCGCACGATGAAGCCGATCGTGGTCTGCTCCAGCGCGCCGGAAATGCCGATCGGATGCAGGAAGCCCTGCTTGCCCTCGGTCGTCTCCGGCGAGCAGGTGTCCTTGGGCAGGCGCTCGATGATGGCGGCCGCGATCTTGATCGCGTGCTCCATCTTGCCCTTGGCAAAGCCGGGATGCGTGCTGACGCCCTGGATGGTGATGGTGGCGGCATCCGCCGAGAAGGTTTCGTCCTCGATCTGGCCCGCGCTCTCGCCGTCGATCGTGTAGGCGAAATCGGCGGCGAGCTTGTTCAGGTCGACCTTGTCCACGCCGCGGCCGATCTCCTCGTCGGGCGTGAACAGGATCTTGATCGTGCCGTGCTTGATCTGCGGGTTCTGCACCAGGAACTGCGCCGCATCCATGATCTCGGCAACGCCCGCCTTGTTGTCGGCACCGAGCAGCGTGGTGCCGTCGGTCGTGACGATGTCATGGCCGATCTGGTCCCGCAGCGCCGGATGCTCGGCTGCACGAATGACCTGGCTCGGATCGGCCGGCAGGGTGATGTCGCCGCCCTGATAGTTCCTCACAATCTGCGGCTTGACGTTGGCGCCGGTGCAGTCCGGCGAAGTGTCCATGTGCGAGCAGAAGCAGATCACCGGCACCTTCTTCGCCGTCGTGGCCGGGATCGTCGCATAGACATAGCCATGTTCGTCCAGATGGGCGTCGGCGAGGCCGATCTCCTTCAACTCGGCGGCGAGCAGACGGCCGAGGTCCTTCTGCTTCTCGGTCGAGGGGCAGGTCCGCGAATCCGGATCCGACTGGGTGTCGATGGTGACATAGCGCAAGAAGCGCTCGGTGACGCTGTGCTGAAACGGGAGAGAGCAGGGCAAAGTCAAAACCGCGGTTTGGATGGGGATCGGGAAACACTATCACAAAAGAAAACGCCATTCCGGGGGCCGCGAAAACTCCGGCGGAATGGCGTGAAGGCTGACGAGGCAAGAAAGGGACGATCAGATCGCTTCCTTGAGCTCCTTGGCGGCGCGGAAGGCCACCTTCTTGCTGGCCTTGATCTGGATCGGCTCGCCGGTCGCCGGGTTGCGGCCGGTACGGGCGGCGCGCTTGCGCACCTGCAGGATGCCGAGCCCGACGATGCGAATGCGCTCGCCTTTCTTGAGGTGCTTGGTGATCCGGCTCACCACATCGGTCAGGATGCTCTCGGCCTGCTTCTTGGACAGTTCCTGGTCCTCGGCGATCGCTGCGGCAAGGTGCTTGAGCGTGATGGTCGCCGGGCTAGCTGCTTTCTTTGCCATGTTCGGCCCTCCTCGTTGCTTGGAAACGGCTTAGGAACCCCCTCGGACATTTCAGGCCATAAACGATTCGGCGCCGACGAACTATGCCACTTCTCCCCGAAAACCGGGCATTTCTCGCAATCCTATCGCAAAACCCCCTGTTGATGCGGGGTTCTCGGACTGCTTGACTTCTGCTTGACTTGCAAAGTTCGCCCCTTTAAGCCCTGCTCCAGCGCGGTTGTTCGACTGCATCCGCGGGAGTAGCTCAGTTGGTTAGAGCGCCGCCCTGTCACGGCGGAGGTCGCGGGTTCGAGCCCCGTCTCTCGCGCCAATCATTTCAAAGACTTAGCTGGCTTTTTCAAATTACAAAGGCGTCACGAGGCGCGACACCTTCGGGCGCTCTCTGTTCCACTTCGCGTGAACATGACTAGCGCAGGCGGCTTCAAGTCGCTTCCACCGGGGCGAACGACAATTTTAGACCGAGCAACCTTCAGGGCTTTGTTGATGGTCTCGACTGTCGGATTCCCGCCAGGGCGAAACGACTTGTAGATCGCCTCGCGGCTTAGACCTGTCTCGGTTGCGAACTGCCTCGCCCCGCGCGCCTTGGCGTGACAGCATCCGTGTTTGCCCCGTGGCCGTCGAGGGGATTTTGAATTCTGCAGCTGATTTGCCCGACGTGTCAATTTATCGCAAAGCTTTCCGTTCCGGAGGCCGCCGCCTACTTTGCATGGGGTTGTTTTCGATATTTTTGCTGGGTTCGCGGTGCTCGCCGCCTTAGACCGCGCCGCGCGTATTCAGATAGATCGAGTAGAGCGAGGTCTGTCCGCAGATATAGAGCCGATTGCGGTGTTGTCCGCCAAAACAGACGTTCGCGACGATTTCTCCGATCGGGATCGTGCCGAGATGCGTCCCGTCGGGCGAATAGCAAAAGACGCTGCGGCCTGCAGAGGTCCATATGTTGCCGTGGATGTCACAGCGAAATCCGTCGAACAGGCCCTCGGGACAGGTGGCAAACAGCGCAGGAGATCCGATCGTCTGCCCCTCGACGCTGTACGACCAGATCGTGGCCGGAAGCCCGCTGACATGCGTCGCACCGGTATCGGCGACGTATAGCCTGGTCTCATCGGGCGAGAAGGCGAGCCCGTTGGGCTTCACGCGGTCCGATACGACAAGCGATATCCGCCCGGTGCTGCCGTCGATCCGGTAGACATTTGAGGCGCCGATCTCGGATTCGCTCTGCCGCCCCTCATAGTCGCTGTCGATGCCGTAGGTCGGGTCGGAGAACCAGATCGAACCGTCCGACTTGACCACGACGTCGTTGGGCGAGTTCAGCCGGCGCCCTTCATACTGGTCAGCGAGGACGGTGATCGAGCCATCGTGCTCGGTGCGGCTGACCCGCCGTGCAAGGTGCTCGCACGTGACCAGCCGTCCCTCGCGGTCGACCGTATTGCCGTTTGAATTGAAGCTTGGTGAGCGGAAGACCGATACGGATGCGTCGGTCTCGTCAAAGCGCATCATCCGGTCATTGGGAATATCCGACCAGATCAGATATTTCCCCGCGGCAAAATACGCAGGTCCCTCGGCCCAGCGGCACCCGCTGGCAAGCTTTTCGAGATTTGCGTGGCCGATCACCAGGCGGGAGAAACGCGGATCATGCGCAACATAGGGAAGCATGCTTTCTCCTTTCATCCGCAGGCTTCAGCTACCTGCCGTGTTGATCTCTTGCCCTAGCTTGTCACGCGTTCGCCACGTCCGTAGACAAGCAGCATCAGGATGATGACGAGGCCATAAATGACCTGTCGTCCGGCCTCCGGCATCTCCATGATCGAGAGCACGCTGTTGAGGAGCACGATCAGCACCACGCCGATCAGCGTGCCGAGATAACGGCCGCGGCCGCCCAGGATGTTTGTGCCCCCGATCACGACCGCCGCGATCGAAGGCAGCAGATAAGCGTCGCCCATCGCCTGATAGGCCTTGGTGGAATAGCCGGCGAGCAGGACCCCGGCGAGAGCGGCCGTCAGGCCGCAAAGAGCGAAGCAAATCACGGTGACCCGGCGGGTGTCGACGCCGGCCAGATAGGCCGCCGATTCCCTGTTGCCGATGGCGTAGATGTAGCGGCCAAGCGGCGTGCGTTGCAGGATCGCAGCGACCAGCACGGACACTGCGGCCCAGACAAACAACGCGTTGGGAATGCCGAGCGAGCGCCCCGAGGCGAGCATCTGCATCAGGTCGGTTGCCGTCGTCTGAGGCGCATAGCCGCCGGTATGCGCAACCATCAGGCCGCGCATCACCGCATTGACGCCCAGTGTGAAGATCATCGAGGGGACGCGCAAATAGGCCACCCCGATGCCGTTGACGATGCCGACAAGCAGGCCGACGCCAAGCCCGACAGGAATCGCGAGCGGCCCACCGACTGTGGTCGCCATCATGGCGGCGGCGGCGAGCGTCCAGGGCACTGACAGATCGATCTGGGCGATCAGGATCACGATCATCATGCCGGCCGCAACAATGCCGAGAAATGCGCCGATCTGCAGTTGCTGCAGCAGATAGGTCGGCGACAGCAGCGGAGCGCTGCCGAAACGCGCGAACGTGTAAGCCGTGCCGGCGACCAGAATGACGAAGATGAACAGGGCCGCGATCAGGAGCGGGCGGTCGTCGCGCGAGAGGCCGAGGGGCGCCGTGGTCATCGGAACAGTTCCAGGGTGTTTCGGACCCGCAGCACGCGCAGCGCGCCGATGCTGACCGCCGCCAGCAGGATCAGGCCCTCGAACAGCGGCTGGAGCAGGGGAGCGATGTCAAAGATCCGGAAGAAGAACGAGATGACGCGCAGGATCATCGCGCCGAAGATCGAGCCGATCGCACCACCCGTGCCGCCGAGCAGCGACGTGCCGCCAATGACCACCGAGGCGATCGAGTTGAGCGTATAGGCGCCCGCCTGCGGAATATCGGCGTTGCCCGAGGAGGTCTGAATGGCAAGAAACAGGCCCCCGCATCCGGCAAAGAAGCCGGCAAGCGTGAACGCCGCGATCTTGGCGCGCGCGATCGGAAGCCCGGACATGTAGGCTGCGCCTTCGGCCGAGCCGATCGCGTAGACCGCGCGGCCCAGCACGGAGCGTCGAAACGGCACCCAGACCAGAAGCGCGATCAGGGCGAGAAGGGCGAACGGCACCGGAATCCACGCGAACGGCACAAACCAGCCTGCCGCGCCGTCGTTGAAGATATGCACGGTCGAGGCAAAATCGCCGAGCGAATTTGTCAGCGCCCAGTTGAGATCCTCGTCGATCTTGCCGCCCGGCGTCGGGCGCAGGAACAGCGCTATCCCGACATACACCGCGCCGGTTGCCAGCGTTGCGATGATCGGTTGGATGCGTCCATAGACGACGACGCAGCCATTGATGAAGCCGGCGAACGCACCGATCGCGACGCATACGGCCGTGCCGAGCAGGATGCCGACGATGCCGCCGGGAAAAGTGCCGAGGCCGAGATACAGACCGAAGATCTCAAGATGCAGCGGAGCGCCGCCGGGCGTCCCCGTCAACAGATAGCTCGCAAAGCAGCCCACCATGGTCATCACCGCTCCGACCGAAAGATCAAGCCCGGATGCGAGCACGGGTACCGTCTGCGCCATTGCCAGCATGGCGAGTGCGAATATCTCGTCGCCATTCTGCACCAGCACGGCTGAGGAGAAGCCTCTCGGATGCGCCAGGTTGTAGAGGACATACAAAACGCAGAACAGCAGGATGGCGGTGACCAGCCCAACGTTCTGGCGCGCCCGGATTGCAAGATCGTCAAGCATGGGTTGTTCCGGGTGCGCTGCTGGCTGGCGTTGCGGCGTGGACATTGAGCGAGCTTGCGATGATGTTCGTCTCGGTGAGCTCGTCGCCCTCGAGTTCACGCACGATGCGGCCGTCATACATGATGGCGACCCTGTCGCAGCAGCCGATCAACTCGTCATAATCAGTCGAATAGAACAGGATGGCGGCGCCCTGGTCGGCGAGTTCGCGCATCAACCGATAGAGCTCCTGCTTGGTGCCGACGTCGATGCCGCGGGTCGGATCATTGAGCAGGATGATGCGCGGCTCGGTCAGCAGCCATTTGGCGAGCACCACCTTTTGCTGGTTGCCGCCCGACAGCGTCGATACCGCATCGCTCGGCGCGCCGATCTTGATCTGCAGCCGCGCGATGCTGCGCTTGACCGCGGCGCTCTCCTTGGCGCGATCGACGAAGGGGCCGGTCGAGACGGCAGCGAGCGAGGCGATCGTCAGATTGTCGGCGATCGACATCGGCAGCATCAATCCCTCGGTCTTGCGATCCTCGGGCACGAGCGCGATGCCGGCTGACTTCGCGGCCTTAGGAGAGCCCAGGTGCAGGTTGCGGCCGTCGATCGTGACGCGTCCGGTGACGCCGCGCAGCACGCCGAACAAGGCAAGCAGCAGCGATTTCTGGCCTTGCCCATCGAGGCCGCCGAGGCCGACGATCTCGCCGGCAGCAGCGGAAAGTGAGATGCGGTCGAGGTGTTTTTCCCAAGACAGGTTTTCCAGAGCCAGCACCGACTTGGGCGGCTTGCGGGCCGGCTTTGGCGGATACTGGGTGGCGATGTCGCGTCCGATCATCAGCTGAACGATATCGGCGGTGGAGCGAGCCCCCTTATCGAAGGTCTCGATATGGCGTCCATTGCGGAACACGGAGGCACGGTCGGCGAGCGCCTCGACCTCGTGCATGCGGTGCGAAATGTAGAGGATGGCGACGCCCTCGGCCTTCAGCTTCGCAAGCATCGCATAGACCTTCTCGACGTCGGCGCTGGTGAGTGCCGAGGTGGCTTCGTCGAGGATCAGGAGCCGCGGCCGCTTGCCGAGCGCCTTGGCAATCTCGACCACCTGGCGGCGCGACAGCGGCAGATCGCCCACCCGCATCAGCGGGTTGACGTCCTCGCAGCCGATTTCCGCGAGCAGCGCCTCGGCACGGCGGCGCTGTGCCCTGGCATCGATCAGGCCAAAGCGGCGCGGCGGCGAAGCGATCGAGATATTGTCCGCGACCGAGAGGTCGGGCATCAGCGACAGTTCCTGAAAGATACAGACGACGCCAGCCGCATTCGCGGCAGATGGCGTGGCGAAGCTGACATTGTTGCCGTCCAGGCACATGGTGCCGGCATCGGGCTGGACCACGCCGGCGATGATCTTGATCAGCGTGGACTTGCCTGCGCCATTCTCACCGAGCACAGCATGGATCTTGCCGCGTTCGCAGGCGAGGTCGACGTCTTCCAGCGCACGCACGCCGGCGTAGCGCTTGGAGATTCCGGACAATGTCAGGAAGGCGGCTTGCGGCCGCACGGCGTCCAGCATGGCGGGCTCAGAAAGTGATGGCCTGGCGGATGCCAGGCCATGACTGAAACGCGGTCGCAGCGCTCACTGGGTGTTCTTCTCGCTTTGCGCCATGATTTCTGGCGCCGTGAAGTTCACGCCGCAAGGGGTAAACTGATTGGGGGCGAAGAAGTTCGCGTTGAGGTCCGGCCAGTAGTTCGTGCCCGGCTTGAGATCCTTGTAGGTGGCGACCGGAATCGGAATCGAGATCAGCTGCGGCATGACATTGCCCTGCAGCGCGGAGATCGCCGCCTTGGTGGCGATGGCGACGAGCGCCGGCGACTGGCCGTAGGACATGCCCTTTAGTCCGTCCTTCCAGTGATCGGCGATCTGCTTGCGGTATTCGTTCTCGCCCTCACCCGACATCGGCACGAAGGGGTGCTTGGCTGCGATCAACGCCTGCACCGTGCCGTCCGAGCCGCCTTGGGTGAAGATGCCATCGAAATGGCCGTGAACCGCGAGCGCATCGGCGGTCACCTTTTGCGAGGTGCCGGTGTCCCAATTGCCCACCACCTCGGTGATGTTGAACTTGTTGCCGGATCCTTCCATGATTTCGCGGAAGCCGAGATGGCGGTCGCGGTCGACCGAATTGCCGGGCAGGCCGCGTACCTCGAGAATATCGCCGCTCTTCTTGCCCATTTCATCGATGAGCCATTTGGCCGACATGCGGCCCATTTCCTTTTGGTCCTCGTTGACCATCATCACCTTGTCGGTGTCGAGGATGTTGTCGAAGGGAACCACCACCACATTGTTCTTGTCGGCAAGGCGGATGATGCGGTCGAAGCCATCGGGGGCCACGGCAATGGTGACGATGGCATCGAAGCCCTGATTGATGAAGTCCTCCATGGCGCCGAGTTGCGCCGCGACATCGGTCCCGGTCGAGACGACCTTGAACTCCTTGATATTCTCCTTGATGCCCGGCTGCTCGGCAAAAGCCTTGGCCGTCTTCACCATCTGGATGCGCCAGGTGTTGCCGACGAAGCCGTTGACAAGGGCGATCTTGTAGGGGCCGGGTTTCTTGTTCCACTGGAAGAACTTGGTCTGGCTGGACCAGGGCTTGAAGCAGGCCGGATCAGCGCCGGGCCCTGAGACAACCTTTGGGGCCGCCCAGGCAGTTGCTGCAGAAAGCAGGAGGCTGGCGCAAGCGAGGCTTGCAAGTCGAAGGCTCCACTTCATGTCTCTGTCTCCCTAGGTGTTTTTGTTTTTCAACCTTCACGTCCGTCGTGCCGGGAATTGATCTTCCCGTGCACCACCGAGCTAGGATGGCACGCAACCTGTGATGCACACAAGACGAACTCTCCGTGATCAGTTGCTGGACCGACCTTCTTCGTCGGGAGGCCAATCGGGTTGCCGAGATTGACCTCGGCAGGCGCGCGGCCGCCCACTAATGCCTCGGGCGCAGCCGCTGGCTGCAGATCTCGGCTGGAAGGTCTATAGCAATGAGAGCATCAATCGGTGCTGAACATGAAAGGTAAGGTCATGACCCGCGACGAACGGGAATTGCGCGAGGCGATCATCGCCAAGTGCCGCTGGATGAATGCCTCGGGTCTCAACCAGGGCACATCGGGCAATATCTCCGCGCGGTACAAAGACAGGATGCTGATCACGCCGTCGGCCACGCCATATGACGCGATGAAGCCGGAGATGATTGCGTCAATGCCGCTCGAGGGCGCGGATGGCGAGTGGACCGGGCCGCTACGGCCCTCGACGGAATGGCGGTTCCATCTCGACATCATGCGGGCGCGCCCCGACGCCGGCAGTGTCGTCCACACCCATTCGACCTATGCGACGGTGCTGGCAATCGCGCGCAAACCGATCCCCGCGTGCCACTACATGATCGCGGCATTCGGCGGGAACGGTATCCGTTGCGCGCCTTACGCATGCTACGGCACCAGGGAGCTGTCGGAGCTCGCGCTCGCTGCGCTCGAGGGCCGTAGCGGCTGTCTGTTGGCCAATCATGGCATGATTGCGGTCGGCCCCAATTTGGACAAGGCGATGTGGCTCGCCGTCGAGCTCGAGACCATCGCGCGGCAATACTATCTTTCGCTCGCACTCGGCCCGCATATCCTCAGTGATGACGAGATCGCTGAAACGGCGAAGGGCTTTGCCAGCTACGGCCTGCAGGCCGCGCCATCCAATCCAGCCGCCAACGCCCCGGCGGGGACGAGGCGAAGGACAGGGAAGAGCGTCAGGGTCAAACGCTGAGCGGCGCGACAAGCGAAGGCCGGCGGGTGTGGCACGCCGCCGGCCTTCCTTTCGGCTGCCTAGGGGCTTGGGGGCTGGTGAGGCAGCGGCGAACTGGTACTCGCGAGACTGTCTCACGGCGGTTAACGCGGATTTAACCAATTTGGGCGGACCGTGGACCTTTCAAAGGCGATGAAGCGGCCCGATGCTCTGCTGGTGCTCGGTGGGCACCGGCTGGTGACCACCCTTTCCATCCTTGGCCGGTCGCACGCAGCAAAAAGGCCGCCCATCGGGCGGCCTGTCGAAATGTTGTGAGGCGTCCGACCTGTCTAGCGGACGGCCATCGTATCCGAGGTCGTCACCATCACCGGCTTGTCAGCCTTGATGACACGGGCGGTCTGCGAATAGTCCACATTGTTGCGGGTCGCGGCGCCGAAGGCCGCCACTGCAATACCGGCGACCAGCGCCACCACGACGATCTTGAGGTGGGTCGCACGATCAGCCGAATGAATGGAATGGTTCATTTGAGCCTCCCAAGGCGTCTTTGAAGCGCCCTCTGTCGGATAAGAGGCATAGACCCGCACTGTTTCATCCAGGTTTCGCGGATTCCTCAAAATGGTTTCAAATGGACCGGCGCCTGGCTTCGCCGTCGCGGCTTGCGAGGCCGCGCGGTTCGGCTGAAACTGCCGCCCGGGCGCAATCAAGCGCTTGGGAGGCAACGAAAAATGAAGAAAATGACCCGCCGGGCGCTGCTCGGCTCGGCCTCGGCCGTGTGCGCGGCCGCGATCCTGACAAGACCAGCCAATGCCGCGGCCGAATTCGAGTTCAAGCTCGGCGTCAATACCCCCGACACCCACCCTCTGACGATTCGTCTGGTCGAGGCAGCCAAGGAGGCGAGCGACCGCTCGGCCGGTCGGCTTGCGGTGACGGTATTTGCCAACAGCCAGCTCGGCGGCGATCCGGAGATGCTGTCCCAGCTCCGCGCCGGCGGCATTGAACTGCTCGCCGCGCCCTCCATGACGCTGTCCACCCTGGTGCCGCTATCCGGACTGCCCAGCATAGGCTTCGCGTTCCAATCCTATGACCAGGTCTGGGCGGCGATGGACGGCGGCGTCGGTGACCTCGTGCGCGAGGCCATCGGCAAGGCCGGTGTCGTGCCGATGCCGAAGATCTGGGACAACGGCTTTCGCCAGATCACCTCGTCATCGAGCCGCCAGCTGAACAGCGTCGACGACCTCAAGGGCTTTAAGATCCGCGTCCCGGTCACGGCGCTTCTGACCTCGCTGTTTTCCGGCCTCGGCGCGCTGCCCTCGAGCATCAGCTACAGCGAGCTCTATTCGGCGCTGCAGACCCACATCGTCGAGGGCCAGGAGAATCCGCTGGCGCAGGTCTCGACCGGGAAGCTTTACGAGGTGCAGAAATATTGCGCGCTGACCAACCATTGCTGGAGCGGCTATTGGGTGATCGCCAATCGCCGCGCGTTGTCGAGCCTGCCGGCCGATCTCGCTGCCATCCTCAACGAAAGCTTCGATGCCGCCGCGGTGAAGGAGCGCGCCGATCTCTTGGCGATGGAGCGTTCGCTGCAGGGCGAATTGACCGGGCGGGGTATGGTCTTCAACACGCCCGATCCCAGGCAATTCCGCAATGCCCTGGTCAAGTCCGGCTTCTACACCCAGTGGCAGAAGACCTACGGCACCGAGGCCTGGGAGAGGCTGGAGCAATACACGGGCAAGCTGACGTGAGACGTGCCAGCCTCGCTATCTTGCGCGGGCGATGTCGGCGCGGATGAAACCGGCGGCGACCACGAACAGCAGCGCGCCCAGGGTCGTGGTCGCGGCGGCCGAGAGCAGCGAATAGCGCACGGCGTCCGCACCAAATGCTCCCTTCAGCGCATCATTGATCATGCCGACCGCAAGCGGGCCGACGCCCTGGCCGAAACAGGTTGCGGTCAACAGCACGAGTGCAGACGCCAGTGCCCGCATGCTCGGCCGCGCCACGGTCTGCGCAATCGCAAAGATCGGGCCGAGATGAAAGCCGACCAGGAACGAGGTCGCGGCGAGTGCCGCGATCATCATGGCAAAGCTCGGCGTCAGCATGCACAGCGCAAAGACCGGACCGGCGAGGCCCGACATGATGGCCGGCGCCCATAGTTTCCAGCGGTCGTCACGCCGGCCGATCTGCCCGACCACGAGCCCACCGACCAGCGTGCCAGCGATGCCGCATAGCCCCTTGAAGGTGCCGGCATAGGTTCCGATCTCGGAGCTCGACAGATGATGCACGCGGGCGAGGAACGGGGGAATCCAGGCGGCGGTCGCGTAGTTGGTGTAGCTCGTCAGGCAAAACCCGATCAGCACGATGACAAAGCTCGGCTGGGTCATCAGGAAGCGCAGCGTCGCACCCACCGGCTCGGGCGTAAAGGTCTCGGCCATCGCGCCGCGCTTGGGCTCGGCGACAGTTAGCCACAGCAGCGCGGCAAGCGCGACCCCGGGCAGGCCGGCCGCAAGGAACGCGGTGCGCCAGCCGTAGTGCTGGTTGACCCAGCCGCCGATGAAATAGCCGAGGAAGACGCCGAGATAGGTGCCGATGGCATAGATACCGAGCGCGCGCGGCCGCTCGTTCTTGTCAAAGAGATCGGCCAGCAATGCTTGCGATGCTGGCGTGCCCGCGGACTCGCCGATGCCGACACCGATCCTGGCCAGGGCCAGCGTGGTGACGCTGGAGGCGAGCCCACAGAGGAACGTCATAGCGCTCCAGAACGCAAACGCCAGCGCCACGATGTTGCGCCGGTTCACCCGGTCGGCAATCCGGGCGATCGGGATGCCGAGCAGGGAATAGAACAGCACAAAACCGAAGCCCGCGAGCAGGCCCATGGTGGTGTCGGAAAGCGCAAATTCCTTTTTGATCGGCTCGATCAGGACATTGAAGATAGTGCGATCGAGGAAATTGAGCGCATAGACCACAGTGAGGATCGCCAGCACATAGTAGCGTCGCGGCGAGGGAGACGCTGCGGCGCGTATTTGCGCGCTCGCTTGGGATGCGAGATCGACCATGTTTCCTTCCCCCGTGACATCTTTTATTTTGTCTTGTTCGTCTTCTTGGCCCTGCGAGGTCTTACGCCTCGCGGATGTAGTTTCCCGCCTCGAACGTCACCGGTGGGGCGGCCGCATCGAATGATACGCCGATCGGATCGCGCCCCGCCGCGAGCGCCTCGAGCTGGTCGCTCAGCATGCGGCGGATCATCAGGATGCCGCGGTCGCTCTGGCCGAAATGCTCCTCCGAATGCACGGTCACCGGCCCCTGGCCGACCTGCGCCTCGTAATCCCCTGGAAATTGCTGGTGCTCGGCCTCGGTCATATCCCACCAGAACTTGCCGTTGAACTTCGAGCGCATGCGGCCGATATCGCCAGCATTCTTCACGCGGCCAGCGACATAGATGCGGAACGAGGTGTCATCGATGGGCAAGGTCCAGCCGATCGACTCCACCCGGGCGAATTGCGCCACCCTCGGATTGGGCACCACCCGCAAGGTGGGCAAGGCGGCCTCGGTCACGCGGTAAAACACCTTGCCGTCGTCCTGCCGGCGGATCGAGCGCACGGTCACCCCGCGGGGCGACATCTCGAAGGTCACTTCGGGGATCGAGGCCATCATGTTGGTGAACTGGGGGCCGCTGAACGAGCCGTGCAGCACCGGCACATGGTAGGGATCGACGACATTCTCGAAATGCTGCAGCCAGTTGCAGGGGATGATGGCCGGGCCGCCGCCGCCGATGGATGAGTCGTCGGCCTCGACAAACTCGCCGTCATCCACCCTTTCCAGGCAGTCGTAAGCCGGCAGCACCGGCATTTTCTCGGCCGGGCCCATATAGGCGAAGATCAGGCCGTAGCGTTCCGCAACGGGATACCAGGGCTGCCGGACCTTGTCCCTGAACAGACCGCCCTCGGGCTCGCAGGGCTGTTCCAGGCAACGACCCTCGGTGTCGAACTTCCAGCCGTGGTAGCAGCAACGGATGCCGTCATCCTCGACCTTGCCATAGTAGAGCGTGGTGCCGCGATGGCAGCAGCGGGCATGCAGCAGCCCGACGCGGCCGCCTTTATCGCGGAACAGCATCAGGTCCTCGCCCAGCACGCGAACTTTCCTGGGAATGTCGGTGGCGTCGGAGACGAGGCCGACCGGGTGCCAGTAGCGGCGAAGCAACTCGCCCATCGGGCTACCGCGGACCACCGAGGTCAGCTCGGTCCGGGTCTTGGCCGGCATCATTGCATAGGCCGTGCCGAGATCACGGTCCCGCTGGGTGATGTTCATGGTGTTCCTTCCCCGCGCGGTCTGGTTGCTTTTGAGGCAGTCAAGCGGAGATAGATGACATTGTCAACGATCTGCGCGGGCCCCTTGGCAGCCGGCTGCTTTCTTGGCACAGCTTTCTCCATGACCCGGACCAGAACCAAGGCCGACCAGGCCGAGCCGGCCTCGCTGATCGCCACCGTGGAGGAGGCCGCGCCGATCACCGCGCTGCTGTCGTCGCGGCTGATGGTGCTGGCGAACCTGCTCAAGCGCGGCGCGATCCTGCGCTACCAGCGGCTGACGGGGCTGTCGTCGGTGGAGTTCGGGCTGGTCGCGTCGCTGGGGCGGCGGCCGCCGATGAGCGTGGCGCGGCTGGCGGAGGCGGTCGGCATGGATAAAGGGCAGATCAGCCGGGCGCTGGCCGGGCTCGTCTCCCGCAAGCTGGTGGCGCGCGCCGTAAACCCCAGGGATAGCCGCGAGGTGCTGGTCCGCCTGACCCGGTCGGGCCTGTCAGCCCATGACACGATCGTCGCTGGCGGGCTGGAGCGTAACCAGCAGTTGCTGGAAGGCCTGAGCGCCGAGGAGGTCGCCGGACTGTTGACCCAGATCAAACGTCTGACCGAGCGCGCCGCAGAGATGCTTGCGGCTGAAAAAAACTTGAGCTGACGCAAGCGCGACACACTGCTAGAAAGGCCCGCGCCGACTTGCCGCCAAGCGCGCCAGGTGCAGGCGGATCAAGGACCTAAAGCCGCGCTTCCCCAGGTCGGTTCGGGCATGGCAGGCGTCAAAATAGCTTGTCTTGCGCCACCTAGTGCACTGCGCTAAGCCTCCCCAGAATAATTCCAAATCGACGAATCTGCGGCCCTTCCGAGGCCGCAGGAGAAGGTAAGGCGCCGATGACCGGCATCCTGCAGAACTACCTGCCACTTGTTGTCTTTATTGGGGTCGCAGCCTTGATCGGGCTGGTGCTCCTGATCGCCCCGTTCGTGGTTGCCTTCCAGCAGCCGGATCCGGAAAAGCTCTCGGCCTACGAATGCGGTTTCAACGCCTTCGACGACGCCCGCATGAAGTTCGACGTCCGTTTCTACCTGGTCGCCATCCTCTTCATCATCTTCGATCTCGAGGTGGCGTTCCTGTTCCCGTGGGCGGTGGCGTTCGGCAAGCTGGGCGCGACCGGCTTCTGGTCGATGGTGGTGTTCCTGGCCGTGCTGACGATCGGCTTTGCCTATGAATGGAAGAAAGGCGCGCTCGAATGGGATTGAGCCCAACCGCCACCCAGCCTAAGGGCCCGCTGGTTGCGCCCGCCGCCACCGGCATCCTGGATCCTTCGACCGGCAGGCCGGTCGGCGCCAACGATCCGTATTTCCTCGAGGTCAACCACGAGCTGTCCGACAAAGGCTTCTTTGTCGCCGCCGCCGACGATCTCATCACCTGGGCCCGCACCGGCTCGCTGATGTGGATGACCTTCGGGCTCGCCTGCTGTGCGGTCGAGATGATGCAGGTCTCGATGCCGCGTTATGACGTCGAGCGATTCGGCTTTGCGCCGCGTGCCTCGCCGCGCCAGTCCGACGTGATGATCGTGGCGGGCACGCTGACCAACAAGATGGCGCCGGCGCTGCGCAAGGTCTACGACCAGATGCCGGAGCCGCGCTACGTCATCTCGATGGGCTCCTGCGCCAATGGCGGCGGCTATTACCACTATTCCTATTCGGTGGTGCGCGGCTGCGACCGCATCGTGCCCATCGACATCTACGTGCCCGGTTGTCCGCCGACCGCGGAGGCGCTGCTCTACGGCGTGCTGCTCCTGCAGAAGAAGATTCGCCGCACCGGCACGATCGAACGCTAAAAGGTTTCAAGTGATGGACGACGGCAGGCTCGAAGCTCTGGGGCAAACGATCGTTAGCGCGCTTCCGGGCGCCGCGCTCGAACACGTGGTGGCCTACAACCAGCTCACGGTGGTGGTCGAAGCCGGCAAGATTGTGGAGGTCGCGAAATTCCTGCGCGACGATCCGAACTGCCGCTTCGTCAACATCACCGACATCACCGCGGTCGACTATCCCCAGCGCGACAAGCGCTTCGACGTGATCTATCACTTCCTGTCGCCCACCCTGAACACCCGCATCCGCCTCAAGGCGTACGCCGACGAGACCACCCAAGTGCCGTCGCTGATCGAGGTGTTTCCCGGCGCCGACTGGTTCGAGCGGGAAGCCTACGACCTCTATGGCGTGATCTTCACAGGCCATCCCGACATGCGCCGCCTGTTGACCGACTACGGTTTTGAGGGTCATCCGCTGCGCAAGGATTTCCCGCTGACCGGTTTTGTCGAGGTCCGCTACGACGACCAGGAGAAGCGGGTGCTCTACGAGCCGGTTCGGCTCAACCAGGAATTCCGCAAGTTCGATTTCCTCTCGCCTTGGGAAGGCGCTGACTATCCGCTGCCCGGTGACGAGAAGGCGGGACCGAAGGTCTGACCATGAACGAGCAAAGCCAACACCTTCGCAATTTCACTATCAATTTCGGACCCCAGCATCCGGCGGCGCACGGCGTGTTGCGCTTGGTACTTGAACTGGATGGTGAGGTCGTCGAGCGGGTCGATCCGCATATCGGCTTGCTTCATCGCGGCACCGAGAAGCTGATCGAGGCCAAGACCTACCTCCAGGCGATTCCCTATTTCGATCGGCTCGATTATGTCGCGCCGATGAACCAGGAGCATGCGTTCTGCCTCGCCGCCGAAAGGCTGCTCGGCATCGAGGTGCCGCGCCGCGGCCAGCTGATCCGTGTGCTTTATTGCGAGATCGGCCGCATTCTCTCTCACCTCCTCAACGTCACCACGCAGGCGATGGACGTCGGCGCGCTCACCCCACCGCTGTGGGGCTTCGAGGAGCGCGAGAAGCTGATGGTGTTCTATGAGCGAGCCTCCGGCTCGCGCATGCATGCGGCCTATTTCCGCATCGGCGGTGTGCACCAGGACCTTCCGCCCAAGCTGATCGATGATATCGAGGCGTGGTGTGATCCGTTCCTCGGCGTGGTCGACGATCTCGATCGCCTGCTCACCGCCAACCGCATCTTCAAGCAGCGAAATGTCGACATCGGCAAGGTGACGCTGAAGCAGGCCTGGGAGTGGGGTTTCTCGGGCGTGATGGTGCGCGGCTCGGGCGCTGCCTGGGACCTGCGCAAGGCGCAGCCCTATGAATGCTATGCCGAGATGGATTTCGACATCCCGATCGGCAAGAACGGCGACTGCTACGACCGTTACCTGATCCGCATGGAGGAGATGCGCCAGTCGGTGCGGATCATGAAGCAGTGTATCGCCAAGCTGCGTGAGCCGGGCGGGCAGGGGCCCGTGGCAGTGCAGGACAACAAGATCTTCCCGCCGCGGCGCGGCGAGATGAAGCGCTCGATGGAGGCGCTGATCCATCATTTCAAGCTCTACACCGAGGGCTTCCACGTGCCGGAAGGCGAAATCTATGCGGCCGTCGAGGCGCCGAAGGGCGAGTTCGGCGTCTATCTCGTCGCCGACGGCTCCAACAAGCCCTACAAGTGCAAGATCCGCGCGCCAGGCTTTGCGCATCTGCAGGCGATGGACTTCATCTGCAGGGGCCATCTGCTGGCCGACGTCTCCGCCATTCTCGGCTCGCTCGATATCGTCTTCGGAGAGGTCGATCGTTGATGGGCGAGGCCCCGATCCAGTTTGACCGTGCCTCAGGAGCCCTGGAGGGAGCAAACCTCTGGGAGCGCACGGCCGCGCTGGCTTTGGCCACGGGTTCGAAGATCTCGTCGCATTTCTCGCATCGCGGGTACAACGGCTGCGCCAATCTGCTGCGCAAGACGCTGCCCGCGCGCAACATCGCCATCAAGCTCAACGACGATGCGGTGTTCGAGTTTCCCTATGGCGACGGCTATTGGAGCAAGCTGCTCAACCGGTCCTATCATTATGAGGACGAGCTTGAGCTGCTGTTCAGGCATTCTGCCGACGTCGACTACACGCTGATCGATTGCGGCGCCAATTACGGCTACTGGTCCGTGCTGGTCTCGAGCCGCCCGTTTGGCGCGCATCGGGCGATTGCGATCGAGCCGTCGTCGCAGAACTTCGGCAAGCTCGCCAACAACGCCCATGTGAACGGCGACCGCTTCGAGACCATGAAATGCGCGATCGGCGCCGTCCGCGGTACCGCGCATCTCCGCGGCACCAAGCACGAGGCCTTCAGCATCGCGGGCGGCGCAGGTAGCGGCGGCGAAGAGGTGCCGGTCATTGCGCTCGACGACCTGATTGACGACGGCACCGTCGCACCCGATGGCAAATATCTGATCAAGCTCGACGTCGAGGGCGTCGAGATCGAGGCCATCAAGGGTGGCTCGCGGTTGCTCGCCGGCGATAGCGTGATCCTGTGCGAGGAGCACGGCAACGACCCCGATCACACGGTCTCGCGCTACATCCTCGAAAAGACCCCGCTCAAGCTTATCGTCTACGATCCCCGCTCCAACCGCATGGAGACCGTGACGGAGCTGTCGATCCTCGATCGCATCAAGGTCTCCACCCACGTCGGCTACAACGTCTTCGGCACGCAAAGCGCGTTCTGGCAAAACCGGATCGATGCGCTCAATGCCGATGTCGCGTCTCGCCTGCAATGAGAGTCTAGAACACGATGTCCGTTCGCCGCCTTGCGCCAAAAGAACAGCAGCCGGAAAGCTTCGCTTTCACGGAGGAGAATCTCGCCTGGGCCAAGCGCGAGATCACCAAATATCCGGAAGGACGGCAGGCCTCCGCCGCGATCGCGATCCTGTGGCGGGCGCAGGAGCAGAATGAAGGCTGGGTGTCCGAGGCCGCCATCCGCTATGTCGCCGACATGCTCGACATGCCCCTCATCCGCATGCTCGAGATCGCGACCTTCTATACCATGTTCCAGCTGCAGCCGGTGGGCAAGAAGGCCCATGTCCAGGTCTGCGGCACCACGCCGTGCCGCCTGCGCGGCGCCGGCGACCTCATCGAAGTCTGCCAGAGCCGCATCCACCACGATCCCTTCCACCTCTCCAAGGACGGTAATTTCAGCTGGGAGGAGGTCGAGTGCCTCGGCGCCTGCGTGAACGCGCCGATGGTCATGATCTGGAAGGACACCTACGAAGATCTCACCAAGGAAAGTTTTGGCAAAGTCCTCGACGGCTTTGCGTCAGGCAATCCGCCGAAGCCCGGTCCGCAAAACGGCCGGCAGTTCTCGGCGCCCATCACCGGGCCGACCACGCTGAAGGAAACGACCTGATGCGTGCGATGACAGCCCTACGTTCGGATCGGAAAGCGCTCTAGTCATGCTCGACGACAAGGACCGGATTTTCAAGAACCTCTACGGCCTCCACGATTGGGGTCTTGCGGGCGCGCGCAAGCGCGGCGCCTGGGACGGCACCAAGGCGATCATCGACAAGGGTCGCGACTGGATCATCAATGAGATGAAGGCCTCAGGCTTGCGCGGCCGCGGCGGCGCAGGATTTCCGACCGGGCTGAAATGGTCCTTCATGCCGAAGGAGAACAAGGACGGCCGGCCAAGCTATCTCGTCGTCAACGCCGACGAGTCCGAGCCAGGCACCTGCAAGGACCGCGAGATCATGCGGCACGATCCGCATCTCTTGGTCGAGGGCTGCCTGCTCGCGAGCTTCGCGATGGGCGCCCATGCCTGCTACATCTATGTGCGCGGCGAGTTCATCAGGGAGCGCGAGCGTCTGCAGGCCGCGATCGACCAGGCCTATGAGGCCAAGCTGATCGGCAAGGACAATGTCAACGGCTGGCCGTTCGATCTCTATGTCGCGCACGGCGCCGGCGCCTATATCTGTGGCGAGGAGACTGCGCTGCTCGAAAGCCTCGAGGGCAAGAAGGGTCAGCCGCGCCTGAAGCCGCCATTCCCGGCCAATGTCGGCCTCTATGGCTGCCCGACCACGGTCAACAATGTCGAATCGATCGCGGTCGCGCCCGACATCCTGCGCCGCGGCGCGTCCTGGTTCGCCGGCATCGGCTCGCAAAACAACCATGGCACGAAGTTGTTTTGCATCTCGGGCCATGTCGAGCGCCCCTGCAATGTCGAGGAGGCGATGAGTGTCCCGTTCCGCGAGCTGATCGAGCGGCATTGCGGCGGCATTCGCGGCGGCTGGGACAATCTCAAGGCCGTCATCCCCGGCGGCTCCTCGGTGCGCATGGTGCCGGCCGACCAGATCATCGATACGCCGATGGATTTCGACAGCCTGAGCAAGCTGCGCTCCGGCCTTGGCACCGCCGCCGTCATCGTCATGGACAAGTCGACCGATCTGATCCGGGCGATCGCGCGCATCTCCTATTTCTACAAGCATGAGAGCTGCGGCCAGTGCACGCCGTGCCGCGAAGGCACGGGCTGGATGTGGCGCGTGCTCAGCCGCATGGCCGAGGGCCGCGCCCACAAGCGCGAGATCGACATGCTGCTCGAGGTGACAAAGCAGGTCGAGGGTCACACCATCTGCGCGCTGGGCGACGCCGCGGCATGGCCGATCCAGGGCCTGATCGCGCATTTCCGTCACGAGATCGAAGCGCGCATCGACGCCTATTCGCATAAGGCCGATATCGACGATATCGGCATCCGCGATCCCGAGAACATGATCGCGGCGGAGTAAAGCAATGACCAAGATCATCGTCGATGGCAAAGAGATCGATGTGCCGCCGGAGTACACGCTGCTGCAGGCGTGCGAGGCGGCGGGTGCCGAGATTCCGCGCTTCTGCTACCACGAGCGCCTCTCGATCGCCGGCAATTGCCGGATGTGCCTGGTCGAGGTGAAGGGCGGCCCGAAGCCGGTCGCAAGCTGCGCCTGGGGTGTGCGCGACTGCCGTCCCGGTCCGAAGGGCGAGCCGCCGGAAATCTCCACCCGTTCGCCGATGGTGAAGAAGGCGCGCGAAGGCGTGATGGAGTTCCTGCTGATCAACCATCCGCTGGACTGCCCGATCTGCGATCAAGGCGGCGAGTGCGACCTGCAGGATCAGGCGATGGGTTACGGCGTCGACACCAGCCGCTTTGCCGAGAACAAGCGCGCCGTCGAGGACAAGTATCTCGGCGCGCTGGTCAAGACCTCGATGAACCGCTGCATCCAGTGCACGCGCTGCGTCCGCTTCTCCGCGGAGGTCTGCGGCACGCCGGAAATGGGCGCGACCGGCCGCGGCGAGGACATGGAGATCACGACTTATCTCGAGCACGCGCTGAGCTCGGAGCTGCAGGGCAATCTGGTTGACATCTGCCCGGTGGGCGCGCTGACCTCGAAGCCCTATGCCTTTGCGGCGCGGCCCTGGGAGCTTGGCAAGACCCAGTCCGTCGACGTCATGGACGGCGTCGGCTCCGCGATCCGGGTCGATACCCGCGGCCGCGAGGTGATGCGCATCCTGCCGCGCATCAATGAGGCGGTGAACGAGGAATGGATTTCCGACAAGACCCGTCACATCATCGATGGGCTGCGCACCCAGCGCCTTGACCGGCCCTACATCCGTGAGAACGGCAAGCTGCGCGCGACCTCCTGGCAGGAAGCCTTTGCCGCCATCGCCGCCAAGGCGGCCCGCATCGATGGCAAGCGCGTCGGCGCCATCGCCGGCGACCTTGCCGGGGTGGAGGAGATGTTCGCGCTGAAGGATCTCCTGGCGAAGTGGGGTTCGACCAACCTCGCGGTGCAGGGCGGCGACGCGTTCGATCCCAAGCTCGGCCGCGCCTCCTATCTGTTCAATCCAACCATCGCCGGCATCGAGCAGGCGGACGCGCTCCTGATCATTGGCGCCAACCCGCGCAAGGAAGCGGCCGTGCTCAACGCCCGCATCCGCAAGCGCTGGCGCACCGGCCAGCTCAAGATCGGCGTGATCGGCCCGCAGGCCGATCTCACCTACGGCTACGACTATCTCGGCGCCGGCCCGGACTCGCTGAACGAGCTCACGGGTGGCAAGAGCAAGTTTGCCGATGTGCTGAAGACCGCCAAGAACCCGATCATCCTGGTCGGCTCCGGCGCGGCCGGCCGGCATGACGGCAGCGCGGTGCTCGCGCTCGCGGCCAAGCTTGCGGTCGATTTCGGGGCGATCAAGGACGGCTGGAACGGCTTTGCCGTGCTGCACGACACCGCCTCCCGGGTCGGCGCGCTCGACATCGGATTCGCGCCCGGCGCAGGCGGCCTCAATGCCGCGCAGATGACGACCTTCGGCACGCTCGATCTGCTGTTCCTGCTCGGGGCCGACGAGACCAAGGTGCCGGACGGCACCTCCGTGGTCTACATCGGCACCCATGGCGATCGCGGCGCGCACCGCGCCGACGTGATCCTGCCCGCGGCCGCGTATACCGAGAAATCCGCGATCTATGTCAACACCGAAGGCCGGGTGCAGATGACCGGCCGCGCGGCCTTTCCCCCGGGGGAGGCCCGCGAGGACTGGGCGATCATCCGCGCGCTCTCCGACGTGTTGGGCAAGAAGCTGCCCTATGACTCCCTTGCCGAGCTGCGCAGGGCGATCTTCAAGGCCATGCCGCTTCTAGCGCGGCTGGACCATGTCGAGCCGGCCGACGCGGGCGCAATCAAGGCGCTGGCCGGGAAGGGCGGCAGCCTGGAGAAGGCGCCGTTCAAGTCTCCGGTTGAGGATTTCTACCTGACCAACCCGATCGCTCGTGCGTCAGCGGTGATGGCGGAATGTTCGCGCCTGGCCGCAGGGCGCATGCTGAACGCAGCGGAATAAGCGTGATCTGATGGCTGATTTCTTCGCAAGCTCATTCTGGACCGGCTTCCTCTGGCCGCTGATCATCATGGTCGCGGAAAGCGTGCTGCTGCTGGTCGTGCTGCTGATCGCGATCGCCTACATTCTGTTGGCCGACCGCAAGATCTGGGCCGCCGTGCAGATCCGCCGCGGCCCCAACGTGGTTGGACCCTGGGGCCTGTTGCAGTCGTTCGCGGACCTGCTCAAATTCGTGCTGAAGGAGCCGATCATCCCGGCCGGTGCGAACAAGGGCGTGTTCCTGCTGGCGCCGCTGGTCTCCTGCGTGCTCGCGCTCGCCGCCTGGGCAGTGATCCCGACCAATCTCGGCTGGGTGATCTCCGACATCAATGTCGGCATCCTCTACATCTTCGCGATCTCGTCGCTGTCGATCTACGGCATCATCATGGCCGGCTGGTCGTCGAACTCGAAATATCCGTTCCTGGCCGCGCTGCGCTCGGCTGCGCAGATGGTGTCCTACGAAGTCTCGATCGGCTTCGTGATCATCACGGTCTTGCTGTGCGCCGGCTCGCTGAACCTGTCGGCGGTGGTCGAGGCGCAGAAGCTGCATGGGCTCGCAACCCTGATCGGGCTGCCGCAGCTCACGATCCTGAACTGGTATGTCTGGCCGTTGCTGCCGATGTTCGTGGTGTTCTACGTCTCGGCGCTGGCCGAGACCAACCGTCCGCCATTCGACCTGGTGGAGGCGGAATCCGAGCTCGTCGCCGGCTTCATGGTCGAATACGGCTCGACCCCGTATCTCCTGTTCATGCTGGGCGAATACGTCGCCATCACCACGATGTGCGCGATGGCGACCATCCTGTTCCTGGGCGGCTGGCTATCGCCGATCGACTTGCCGCCCTTCAACTGGCCGGTGTTCGGGGTGATCTGGTTTGCGCTGAAACTGTTCTTCATGTTCTTCCTGTTCGCGATGGCAAAGGCGATCGTGCCGCGCTACCGCTACGACCAATTGATGCGACTGGGCTGGAAGGTGTTCCTGCCGCTGTCGCTGGCGATGGTGGTGGTCGTGGCGGGCGTGTTGCATTTCGCCGACATCGCGCCGAAGTGAGGTCCGCCATGAGTGTCAAAGCCGCCGCCCGGTCGCTGCTTCTGTCCGAGTTCGTCTCGGCGTTCTTTCTCGCCATGCGCTACTTCTTCCAGCCGAAGCCGACCATCAACTATCCCTTCGAGAAGAACCCGATCTCGCCGCGCTTCCGCGGCGAGCATGCGCTGCGCCGCTATCCCAACGGCGAAGAGCGCTGCATCGCCTGCAAGCTGTGCGAGGCGATCTGCCCGGCGCAGGCCATCACCATCGAGGCCGGTCCGCGCCGCAATGACGGCACCCGCCGAACCGTGCGCTACGACATCGACATGGTGAAATGCATCTATTGCGGCCTGTGCCAGGAGGCCTGCCCGGTGGATGCGATCGTCGAGGGACCGAACTTCGAGTTCGCGACCGAGACGCGCGAAGAGCTCTATTATGACAAGGCGAAGCTACTCGCCAACGGGGACCGCTGGGAGCGCGAGATCGCGAAATCGATCGCGCTCGACGCGCCCTATAGGTAAAGGGGACGGGGACAAATTATGCTTCTTCCCGCGCTGTTCTTTTACCTGTTTGCCGCCGTCTGCGTGGCATCCGCCGTGATGGTGATTGCCTCGCGCAACCCCGTTCACTCCGTGCTGTTCCTGATCCTGGCCTTCGTCAACGCCTCCGGCCTGTTCGTGCTGATGGGGGCGGAATTCCTGGCCATGATCCTGATCGTGGTCTATGTCGGCGCGGTTGCCGTGCTGTTCCTGTTCGTGATCATGATGCTGGACGTCGACTTCGACCAGCTGCGCGAGGGCTTCATCGAATATCTGCCGGTCGGACTCGTGGTCGGCGGCATCTTCATGTTCGAGCTCCTGCTCACCGTCGGGTTCTGGGTGATCAATCCGACCGTCAGCAAGCAGATCACGTCGGCGATCCCGACCAACGTCTCCAACACCGAGGCGCTTGGGCTCGTGCTCTACACCAAGTACATCAATTACTTCCAGCTCGCGGGCATGGTGCTGCTGGTTGCGATGATCGGCGCCATCGTGCTGACGCTGCGTCACAAGGCCTATGTCAAGCGGCAGGATATCAACGTGCAGAACGCGCGGACGCCCGAGATCGCCATGGCCGTGCGCAAGGTCGCGTCAGGCCAGGGGCTGCAGGACGCGGATGCGGCGGAGTGGGTGCAATGACGATTACTCTTGGACATTACCTGGCGGTCGGCGCGATTCTGTTCACGCTCGGCATCCTCGGCATCTTCCTGAACCGCAAGAACATCATCGTCATCCTGATGTCGATCGAGCTGATCCTGCTCGCCGTCAACATCAACCTGGTGGCCTTCTCCACCTTCCTCGGCGACATCGTCGGCCAGGTCTTTGCGCTCTTGGTGCTGACGGTTGCGGCCGCCGAGGCCGCGATCGGACTTGCGATCCTGGTGGTGTATTTCCGCAACCGCGGCTCGATCGCGGTTGAAGACGTCAATCTGATGAAGGGCTGATCCAGCTATGATCCAGGCAATCGTTTTCCTGCCGCTGCTGGGCGCCATTCTCGCTGGGATCATTGCGATCGTCGGCGCGCATGGGCGTTGCCCGGGCGGCGATGTGGTCGAGCATCACGACGATGCGCATGGTGACCCCCTTGCCTCGCACGCGCATGACGACCACGGCGCCGATGATCACGGCCATGACGACCATCACGTCCGCGAACCGCCGGCGGCGGGCTCGCGCGCGGCCGAACTGATCACGACCGGTCTTCTGTTCGTTTCGGCTGCGCTGTCGTGGTTCACCTTCGTCGATGTCGGCTTCCTGCATCATGACGCCCGCATTCCGCTGTTCCCGTGGATCGTCTCCGGCGATCTGCAGGTGTCCTGGGCGCTGCGGGTCGACACCCTGACCGCGGTGATGCTGGTCGTGGTCACCACGGTGTCCTCGCTCGTGCACCTCTATTCCATCGGCTACATGGACGAGGACCCGTACCGGCCGCGCTTCTTCGGCTATCTCTCGCTGTTCACCTTCGCCATGCTGATGCTGGTGACCGCGGACAACCTCGTGCAGCTGTTCTTCGGCTGGGAGGGTGTCGGTCTTGCAAGCTACCTCTTGATCGGCTTCTGGTATCAGAAGCCCTCGGCCAATGCGGCGGCGATCAAGGCGTTCGTCGTCAACCGCGTGGGCGATTTCGGCTTTGCTCTCGGCATCTTCGCCGTCTTCGCGCTGATCGGCTCGACCGATTTCGAGACCATCTTCGGCGGCGCGCCGGGCCTGGTCGGCAAGACCATCGATTTCTTCGGCTGGCAGGTCGATGCGCTGACGCTCGCCTGCCTGCTCTTGTTCATGGGCGCGATGGGCAAATCGGCGCAGTTCCTGCTGCACACCTGGTTGCCGGATGCGATGGAAGGTCCGACCCCGGTCTCCGCGCTGATCCATGCCGCGACCATGGTCACCGCCGGCGTGTTCATGGTGGCGCGGCTGTCGCCGCTGTTCGAGCTCGCGCCGACCGCGCAGGCCTTCGTGATGTTCATCGGCGCGACCACGGCCTTCTTCGCCGCGACCATCGGCCTTGTGCAGAACGACATCAAGCGCATCGTCGCCTACTCGACCTGCTCGCAGCTCGGCTACATGTTCGTCGCGATGGGGGCAGGGGCGTACTCGGTCGGCATGTTCCACCTGTTCACCCATGCCTTCTTCAAGGCGCTGCTGTTCTTAGGGTCGGGCTCGGTGATCTACGCCATGCATCACGAGCAGGACATCCGCAACATGGGCGGGCTGTGGCGGAAGATTCCATACACCTTTGCTGTGATGTGCATCGGCACGCTGGCATTGACGGGCTTTCCGATGTTCGCCGGCTATTTCTCCAAGGATGCGATCATCGAATCCGCCTATGCCTCGCACAATCCGTTCGCGACCTACGCCTATATCCTGACGGTCGGAGCGGCGGGCCTGACCTCGTTCTATTCCTGGCGGCTGATCTTCAAGACCTTCTTCGGCGAGCCGCACGATCAGAAGCATTATGAGGCGGCGCATGAGAGCCCGCTCTGGATGCTGGTCCCGATCGGCGTGCTGGCTGCTGGCTCGATCTTCTCCGGCTTCCCGTTCAGGGAGATCTTTGCTGGCCAGGGTGTTGAGGAGTTCTTCCGCGAGTCCGTGAAGATGAACCCGCACATCATCGAAGACATGGAGCACATGCCGGCTTGGCTAGGGTCGCTGCCGTTCCTGATGATGGTGGGCGGCTTCCTGATCTCCTATCTCTTCTACATCCGCCGTCCCTACCTGCCGGTCGAGCTCGCCGAGCAGCAGCCGCTGCTCTACAACTTCCTGCTCAACAAGTGGTACTTCGACGAGCTGTACGACCTCATCTTCGTCCGTCCGGCGAAGTGGATCGGCTACACGCTGTGGAAGAGGGGCGACGGGTGGCTCATCGACGGCTTCGGACCGGACGGCGTGTCGGCGCGGGTGCTCGACGTCACGCGCAACGTCGTCAAGATCCAGACCGGCTATCTCTATCACTACGCCTTCGCCATGCTGATCGGGGCTGCCGGCCTGATCACCTGGTTCATGTTCGGCCTGGGAGCCCCGTAAATGACGACCTGGCCCATCCTCTCCATCACCACCTTCCTGCCGCTCGTTGGCGTCGCGCTGATCTATCTGATGGCGCGGGGCAGGGATGAGACCGCCAATGCGACCGCGCGCTGGATCGCGCTGTGGACCACGCTTGTCACCTTCGCGGTGTCGCTGATCCTTGTCATGCGCTTCGATGCCACGCAGACCGACTTCCAGTTCGTCGAGAAGGCGAACTGGCTTGCCACCGGCATCAACTATCACATGGGCGTCGACGGCATCTCGCTGCCCTTCGTGATCCTGACCACGGCCTTGCTGCCGTTCTGCATCGTGGCGAGCTGGAAGGCGATCCAGAACCGCGTGCCTGAATACATGATGGCGTTCCTGGTTTTGGAAACGCTGATGGTCGGCACCTTCTCGGCGCTCGACCTCGTGCTGTTCTACCTGTTCTTCGAGGGCGGCCTGATCCCGATGTTCCTGATCATCGGCGTCTGGGGCGGCCCGCGCCGGGTCTACGCTTCCTTCAAGTTCTTCCTCTATACGTTCCTCGGCTCGGTCTTGATGCTGCTGGCGATCATGGCGCTGTACTGGAACGGCGGCACCACCGACATCCCGACCCTGATGCACACCGCGGTGCCGCGCAGCCTGCAGACCTGGGCCTGGCTGGCCTTCTTTGCCTCCTTTGCGGTGAAGATGCCGATGTGGCCGGTGCATACCTGGCTGCCGGACGCCCACGTCGAGGCGCCGACCGCGGGCTCGGTGATCCTGGCCGCGATCCTCCTGAAAATGGGCGGCTACGGCTTCCTGCGCTTCTCGCTGCCGATGTTCCCGCTGGCGTCGCATGACTTTGCGCCGTTGATCTTCTCGCTCTCGGTGATCGCGATCATCTACACCTCGCTGGTCGCCCTGATGCAGGAGGACATGAAGAAGCTGATCGCCTATTCGTCGGTCGCCCATATGGGCTTCGTGACCATGGGCATCTTCGCGGGCACCATCCAGGGCGTCGCCGGCGGCGTGTTCCAGATGATCTCGCACGGCATCGTCTCCGGCGCGCTGTTCCTCTGCGTCGGCATTGTCTACGACCGCATGCACACCCGCGAGATCGCCGCCTATGGCGGCCTCGTCAACCGCATGCCGCTCTATGCGCTGGTGTTTATGGTCTTCACCATGGCCAATGTCGGCCTGCCCGGTACCTCCGGCTTCATCGGCGAGTTCATGACCCTGATCGGCACCTTCAAGGTGTCGCTGCCGACCACCTTCTTCGCCACGACGGGCGTCATCCTGTCGGCATGCTATGCGCTCTGGCTGTACCGCAAGATTGTGTTCGGCGCGCTGGTCAAGCCGACGCTGATGACCATCAAGGACATGACCTGGCGAGAATGCCTGACTCTGTTCCCGCTGGTGGCGGCGACCATCTGGTTCGGCGTCTATCCAAAGCCGGTGCTGGACATGTCGGCGGCCTCCGTCCAGCAGCTCGTCACCAATTACAGCACCGCGGTCACGGCCGTTAAGGCCGCCGCGTTGCTGCACTGATACATGGCGTTTTCGGGCGAAACGGGCTCCCCTTCGCGTCACGAAAACGCACCAGGATACAAAGGAGCTTTGGTTCTGATCGGTCAGGACCAAGGCTGGATCAGGATCGACTGACATGAGCTTTGAGACCGCAGGCTATCAATTGCAGCCGGTTCTGCCCGAACTGGTGCTCGCTGTGGGCGCCATGGCGCTCCTGATGCTGGGTGCCTATCGGGGGCAGGGGACGACGCGCCTGGTGAACGGGCTTGCCATAGTGCTCCTGATCGTGGTCGGCATCCTCGTGCTGACGCTGCCGGCCGGCAAGCTTGTGACCTTCGGCGGCGGCTTCATCGTCGACGACTTCGCGCGCTTTTTGAAGATCCTGGCGCTGATCGGATCAGCGGTGACGCTGGTGCTCTCGACCGAATTCCTCTCCGATCCCTCGCGGCGGATTTTCGAATATTCGGTGCTGGTCCTGCTCTCGACGCTCGGGATGATGGTGCTGATCTCGGCCGGCGACCTGATCTCGCTTTATCTCGGCCTCGAGCTGATGTCGCTCGCGCTCTACGTGGTCGCAGCCTCGAACCGCGACAACGCCAAATCCACCGAGGCCGGCCTGAAGTATTTTGTGCTGGGCGCGCTGTCGTCGGGCATGCTGCTCTATGGCGCCTCGCTGATCTACGGCTTCACCGGCACCGTGAACTTTGCGGGTCTGGCCGCTGCCATCAAGACCGGCAGCGTCGGCATCGCCTTTGGCCTCGTATTCCTGCTGGCCGGGCTCTGCTTCAAGGTTTCGGCCGTGCCGTTCCACATGTGGACGCCCGACGTCTATGAGGGCGCGCCGACCCCGGTGACCGCCTTCTTCGCGTCGGCACCAAAGGTCGCCGCCATGGCCGTGTTCACCCGCGTCACGCTGACGGCGTTCCCGGGTATCCTGACCCAGTGGCAGCAGATCGTCGTCTTCGTCTCCATCGCCTCCATGGCGCTGGGCTCGTTTGCCGCCATCGGGCAGCGCAACATCAAGCGCCTGATGGCCTATTCCTCGATCGGCCATATGGGCTTTGCCCTGGTGGGGCTGGCCGCCGGCACGGCCGAGGGCGCGCAGGGCGTGCTGGTCTATGTCGCGATCTATGTGACGATGACACTCGGCGCCTTTGCCATCATCCTTGCGATCAAGCGCAACGGGCAGAGCTTCGAGAACATCAGCGATTTCGCCGGTCTTTCCCGCACCAATCCGCTGCTCGCCTTCTTCTTCGCGATGCTGCTGTTCTCGCTCGCCGGCGTTCCGCCGCTCGCGGGCTTCTTCGGCAAATGGTACGTGTTCGTTGCGGCGATCAGGGCCGGGCTGTTCACGCTCTCGGTGATCGGCGTGCTCACCAGCGTCGTGGGCGCCTATTATTACCTGTCGATCGTCAAGACCATGTATTTCGACGAGCCGCTGACCAAGCTCGACCCGGTGCGCTTCGAGGTCGGCACGGTGCTGACGGTCGCCGGTGTCTTCAACCTGTTGTTCTTTGTTTATCCCGGTCCGCTGGTCAGTGCTGCGGCGTCAGCTGCCAAATCATTATTCTAGATGCCATTCACTCTCGGTCCGCGCGCAACATCGACAGGGTATCGCCTCGCTGCCTTCGATCAGATCGGTTCGACCAATGCGGAGGCGCTAGCCCGCGCCCGTGCGGGTGAGCGCGGCCCGATCTGGTTCGTGACGTCAGAGCAGACCGCCGGCCGCGGCCGGCGCCATCGGGCCTGGATCGCGCCGCGTGGCAATCTCGCAAGCAGCATCCTGGAAGTGATGAACGTCCAGCCGGCGGTCGCCGCGACCTTGGGCTTCGCCGCCGGGCTCGCGTTGGAAAGCGCGCTGGCGAAGCTGAGCGTCGAGGCGGCGATGCGCTCGCCCGGGTCGGACGATCTGAAATTCTCGCTGAAATGGCCCAACGACGTCCTGGCGGGACGGCGGAAGCTCGCCGGCATCCTCCTGGAAGCGGAAGCCGTCCCTGGCGGCCTCGCGGTCGTGGTCGGGATCGGCACCAATGTGGTGGCGGCGCCGACGGATACGCCGACGCCCGCAACCTCGCTGAAAGCGCTCGGCATCGATGTGGGCGCCGAGGAGCTGTTCGCCGCCTTGTCCGACGGCTGGGCCGAATTCCGCGGCATCTGGGACCATGGCCGCGGCTTCGGGGAGATCCGCAGGCTGTGGCTGGAGCGGGCAGCCGGCCTGGGGCAGGCGGTCGCCGTCAAGTCCGGGGGCGAGCCGATCGAAGGCATTTTTGATACCATTGACGAGCAGGGCTGCATGATCGTCCGCACCGCGGCAGGTGCGCGCCTGCCGATTACGGCGGGCGACGTCTATTTCGGTAATGCGGCCTCGGCGAGGGCCACCTGATGGCGGATGAACTCACATTCGCGCCGCTGGGCGGCGTCGGCGAGATCGGCATGAACCTGTCGATCTATGGCCTCGGCGACCGCCATCGCCGCTCCTGGCTCGCCATTGATCTCGGCGTGTCCTTCGGCGATGAGGAGCATCTGCCGGGCATCGACCTGATCATGCCTGATATCACCTTCCTCGAGAAGGAACGGAAGAACCTGATGGGGCTCGTGCTGACACACGCCCATGAGGATCATTTCGGCGCCATCATCGATCTCTGGCCGCGGCTGAAATGCCCGATCTACGCCACCAAATTTTCCGCGGCGCTGTTCGAGGCGAAATGCGAGGCCGAGCGCAATCCGCCGAAGATCCCGGTGACCGTGATCCCGTCGGGCGGCCGGGTCGACATCGGGCCGTTCAATGTCGAGTTCATTCCGGTCGCGCATTCGATTCCGGAGTCGCATGCGCTCGCGATCCACACAGAGATCGGCACGGTGCTGCACACCGGCGACTGGAAGATCGACCCGACCCCGATCATCGGCCCGCCGACCGACGAAAAGCGGCTGCGTGAGCTCGGCGATGCCGGTCTGTTGGCGCTGGTCGGCGATTCCACCAACGCGGTGCGCGACGGGCGCTCGCCCTCGGAGGCCGAGGTCGCCAAGACCATCGTCGAGCTCGTCAAGCGCGCCAAGGGCCGGGTTGCGGTGACGACCTTCGCCTCCAACGTCGCGCGCGTGAGGGCCGTCGCCGAGGCCGCAAAGGCCGCCGATCGCGAGGTCGTCGTTGTCGGCCGCGCCATGGATCGGGTGGTGCAGGTGGCGCGCGAGACCGGCTATCTCGATGGGGTGCAGAATTTCCGCAGCCCCGATCTCTACGGTCATTTCCCGCCCGACAAGGTGCTGGCGCTGTGCACCGGCAGCCAGGGCGAGCCGCGCGCTGCGCTCGCCCGCATCGCCAATGACGACCATCCGGAGATCACCCTGAACAAGGGCGACAGCGTGATTTTTTCCTCGCGCACCATTCCCGGCAATGAGAAGGCGGTCGGCGCCATCATGAACGGGCTGGTGGCGCAGGGCGTCGAGATCATCACCGACCGCGAGCACTTGGTGCATGTCTCCGGCCATCCGCGCCGCGATGAGATGCGGGAGATGCTCGCCTGGACACGGCCGCAGCTGGTGATCCCCGTTCATGGCGAGGCCCTGCATCTTTCCGAGCACGCAAAACTCGCGCGTGCCGCGGGTGTCCCCAGGGTCCTGACTTGCCGCAATGGCGATCTGGTCAAGCTCGGGCCCGGCACGCCGGGAATTATCGACCAGCTGCCGTCGGGGCGGCTCTACAAGGATGGAACCATCCTGGAGGATTCCAAGTCGCGGGCCGTGGTCGAGCGGCGGCGCATGGGCTTTGCCGGCTGCGTATTCGTGGCCATCGCCATGACCGAGAAAGGGGAGTTGGCCGACGATCCCGAGGTTGATCTGGTCGGCGTGCCCGAGAAGAATAGGGCGGGCGAGACCTTTGACGACATCGTGTTCGATGTGGTGGTCTCCACCATCGAGGGCTTGCCGCGCGCGCGGCGGCGCGATCCGGATGCAATGGCCGAGTCGGTAAGGCGGGCGGTCCGGGGCACCTTGAACGAGCACTGGGGCAAGAAGCCGCTCTGCCTCGTTCATATTCTTCAGGTCTAGGTCTCGCGCGGCAGCGCCGGTATAACAGCGCGCAACGCCAATGATAATCGGAGGACCTCAATGCTCGGCCGGCTCAATCACGTCGCGATCGCAGTCAAGGATGCCGAGAAGGCCGCGCAGATCTATGGCGCGGCGTTCGGCGCCGATATCTCCAAGGCCGTGCCGTTGCCGGAGCATGGCGTCATCACCGTGTTCGTCACGCTGCCCAACACCAAGATCGAATTCATCCAGCCACTCGGCGACAATTCGCCAATCGCCAAATTCCTCGAGCGTAATGCCGATGGCGGCATTCACCATCTCTGCTACGAGGTGTCGGACATCATCGCCTCGCGCGACACGCTGATCAAGGAAGGCGCGCGCGTGCTCGGCGACGGCGTCCCCAAGATCGGCGCGCATGGCAAGCCGGTGCTGTTCCTGCACCCGAAGGATTTTTCGGGCGCGCTGGTCGAGATCGAGCAGGCATAAGGGCAGCTCAAGATGGCCTATACAATCTCGACTGCGTTCGCGATCTATTTCGTGATCTGGTGGATTGCGCTGTTCCTGACGCTGCCATTCGGGGTGCGCAGCCAGCACGAGGACGGCGGGGGCGCGCCGGGCACGGACCCGGGAGCGCCGATCCTCAGCCGCATGGGACCCAAGCTGATCTGGACCACCGTCATTTCCGCGGTAATCTATGCACTGGCCATGCTGGCCTATAATGCGGGTTATCTGTCGATCGAACGTTTGTCGAAGCTGATGGGGATGCCGTTTTAGCGACTAAACTTTTGGGGTGGGGAAGCTATGACATTTCAGAAGATCATCATTGGATTGTTGGTGCTGGTCATCGCCGCGCTTGGCGTCGCCTTCTATATCGATTGGCGCATGGCGGGGCAGTTGCGCACGATGAAGGCCTTTGTCGAAGGCTATGTGTTTGCGGAAGCCGTTTCCGCATGCGAGCGGGCGCCGAGCTCGACGCCGTTCAGGTGGAACAACGGCAAGAACACCTCGATTGTCGGGCTGAACTCGGTCAAGCTCGACAAGTACACCGTGGTCGCGAGCTACACGCTGGTTGCCGATAGCGTCTATTGCGACTACGACCCGATCAAGCGCAAGGCCGACATCGGCTCCAGCTTCCTGGAGCGGGATTGATAGCGGCCACGCAGAAGGAGCGACGATGACCTCGGGTGACCCGACACCTAGCCCGTATCGCATCCTGCGCGAGGCCGACCTGCGGGATTATCTGGCGGGTCTGCCTGACGTTGCGGCTGCGCTGGGCGGTACGCCCGACGGCTGGTCGATCGACGAGGTCGGTGACGGCAATCTTAATCTCGTATTCATCGTCAAGGGTGCGACCGGCGGTCTCGCCGTGAAGCAGGCGCTGCCTTATGTGCGACTGGTCGGCGAGAGCTGGCCGCTGCCACTGTCGCGCGCGCATTACGAATATCTGGCGCTGACGCAGCAGGCCCGGCTTGCGCCCGGTCTGGTGCCGCAGATCGTGCATCATGACGAAGCGCTGGCGCTGACTGCGATGGAGCTGCTTTCGCCGCACATCATCATGCGCAAGGGGTTGATCGCGGGCACCGTCTATCCGCGCTTTGTCGAGGACATCACGACCTTCATGGCGCGGACGCTGTTCTTCTCGTCCGACCTTGCCGTTTCCGCCGCGGAGAAGAAGGAGGGGATCAGGGCCTTCGCCGGCAATCACGCGCTGTGCAAGATCACCGAGGACCTGATCTTCACCGATCCCTATCGCGAGGCCGAGCAGAACCGCTGGACCTCGCCCTGGCTCGACAGGACGGCGGCGGCGTTTCGCGAGGACATGGAGGCACATGTCGCGATCTCGAGACTCAAGCTCAAATTCATGAGCCAGCCGGAGGCGCTGATCCATGGCGACCTCCACACCGGCTCGATCATGGTGACCGAGAGCGAGACGCGGGTGATCGACCCCGAATTCGCCTTCTACGGTCCGATGGCCTTCGATGTCGGCGCCATCATCGCCAATCTCATCATGGCCTATCTCGCGTCATCAGGGCATGAGCGCGAGCCCGGCGAGCGACGCGCGTTCGAGGACTGGCTCGTGGAGACGATCGAGCAGGTTTGGAACGAGTTCGAGCGCAAATTCCTCGAGCTCTGGCGCACCGAAGCGCGCGGCGATGCCTATCCCGCGAGCCTGTTCGCAGGCTCAGCTGGCGCGCTGCATCTGGAGGCCGAGCGCCACCGCAACATGGATCAGCTGTTTCGCGATACGGTTGGATTTGCCGCCGCCAAGATCATCCGCCGCATTCTTGGTCTGGCGCACAACATCGATTTCGAGTGGATCGAGGACGCGAAGCTACGGGCCGTCTGCGAGGCCCGCAGCCTGCGGCTGGCGCGCGAGATGCTGGTGGACGCGAGGTCGTTCCCGAACATCGCGGCGGTGACCACGGCGGTCCGCGAGCTGCGCGACTGGCAGCCGGATTTTGCGGGGTAGGGACGCCTATCTCGAAATGCGCACACATCGCGTGCACCTCAACATGATGGGTCCAGAGGACGTTTGCTTGGACGAGATAGTGCCGCACGAGCCCGAACTGGATCAAAAACGCCGCGCGCGTTGCCACATCTGTCCAAAATCGCGTCTAGGTTGTGAAGGGGTTCACACTTGGAACCGCCGATCTGGAATACTCTCGAAATGCGCATCCACTGGCGAACCGACGAGTGAGGCGGGCGGGAGGCTGGCATGCGGATTGGAGTGCTTCTTCTCGGACTCCTTATTTGCGTTAAGCCGCTTGCGGCTGCCTCGGCCGAGGCTCCTTGCAGCAACGTGCAGGCTGTGCCGGGAACAATAGGGTACAAGCATCGCCAAAACACCGACCGATGTGAGGGGTTCTATCAACAGCAGGTCGCGGGTAGCCTTGAGCTGCTGTCACTGTCCGCCGGCCCAATCAACTACGATCTTGTGACGGACAAGATCCTGACGGTCTTGGTACCGCCGTCGCTAATGCTTCAGGGTGAGCAGGTCTTTCTCACGGCACGAGCGCTGACGCCCGCACACTACCGCATGGATGCGATCATCCCTCCTGCGAGCAAGTTCAAGTGGCCACTGAACGAGGTGCTTGCTCCGGCCAATTTGCGGTCGGATTCGATCGGGGTCACCGCCTGGATCAGTCGGCCCTTCGGAAAATACTACGTCCCAGTCTCGGTCCTTCCTGAAAATGTCGCGCCTTCGGCCGCGCGGCCGCCGCTGATGATTTTCCGGTCGTCTCTGGACATCGATCTCCTGCAATGGCGCGTTCGGCCCGAGGGCGCCGGGACGAGCGACTGGATCAAGGTCGGCGGAGACAATCCCGCGGTCATCCGCGCCGGTCAGCCGGTACCGATTGAAATTCGAAACCAGCCGAGCGGTCCCAGCATCGTCGAGCTGGCAGCGCATTACGCCAATACGGGTCGGCCTGAGCCTCAGCTCTTTCGAGTCATCCTTCCATGACCATTGACATGCGATTTGGACGACTGCTCGGTGCAAAAAGTGCGGCACACGGCCGAAAGCTTCGCGCCCAGTTGGAGGCACTGCTCCAGTTACAGAGCAACACTGCTGCGCGCAAATTAATGTCGGGCGCCACGGTAGACGATGAACTCCATCATATCGAACAGATTCAATCTCTGTTGAAGTTCCTTCCCCCCGCAAATACGGCAACGATATTCTTTGCCGGCGCCGTTGCCGTCGCGTGCCTTGCGGCCGCATGCGCGTTGTGGACGATCAGGCTGCCGACCCGCGTGCAAATGAACCTGACCACGGACAGCGTCATCATCGGTTTGAGCGACGGCCTGAACTGGTCGGGAAGCTGGGATTTGAGCGGTGGCCTGCTCCGCGTTGAGGGCATGTCGCGCATCGAACTGCCCCCAGAACTTTCCAGGACGCCGTTACTCTCCGGCAATGCTTGGCTCGAAGTCAGCAACGGCGAGGTCGGCATGAAGCGTATTGAGCTTCAACCTAACGCGGAAATCTCCATCAAGAAAGGTGAATTGGAGGCCGTCAGCATTAACTTCTCGAATGCCGCGCTGCTGGGACAGCTGGAGGTTTTTAGAAAACCACTGATTGCGGCGGGACCGTCTCCCGAAAAAACCGAAAATTTGCCAGCCACGACCTTTGAAATACCCGGTATCGTTACATTTTCTCACGATGCAGAGCGGACACCGGGGGTGCTGCGCGTCGCACCGCGCGGCGATGTGGAATTTCTCGATCTGGCGATACGGAGCATGTCGTTCGCCCGGGAAGAGCCTGACACGTCGTTTCGCTCGGGAATCCTGAGTGGCAAATTGACGATCCTGTCGACGGGTGAGGAGGTCCCGCTCGGTCCCGGGAATCGCTTGCGGTTTGACGTTGTCGATGGGCTGATTTCAAAGCTGACCATAGGCCCGACTGGAACCACCCTCGATTTCGAGGGCAAGGTCAACAAAGCCTCTATTGGTCCTTCCGGATTTGAGCGTGAGCTGCAGCCTTCGTTGCTCGAGTATCTATATCATCAACAGAGGCTCGGCTTCTTCTGGACCGTCGTCACTTTCTTGTGGGGTGTGTTATGGAGCGCACGCACTTTGGCCTTCAAGTAGTTCTTTCAATTCTGCTTCTCTCGGGCATCGAGCTGCGGGGCTCCGCGGTGATGGCGCAGGCGAACACCGGCGATGCGCTCGCCAACGATCTGAAGCCTAACGTTGTCCAAGTGATTTCGCGCTGGACCGACGGCACCCAGCAAAGAAACGGCTTCGGCTTCGTCGTCGGCGTACGAGACGGCAACGTCTACATCGTCACGGCTAATCACGTCGTCCGCAATGACAATCTGACGGCGGGTACACCGGCGATCATCTACTATGAAGATCAAGGCAGGGAATATCAGGGATTCCTTCTGAACACTTATCTCGGCCGATCCGCGGGCGACATCGCTGTCATTCGGGTCCAGGCGCCTGCAGGTTTTTCCTGGCAGCGTGCAGTTCTGTCCACCGTCAAGGCGGAGCGCGGTGACGATGCTCGCTATATCGGCGTGCAAGGGAAATGGATCGTTCCGGCCAAGCCGGGGGCGGTCAACGGCGTCGATCCGAGTGGCACTATTCGTTTCGAAGGACTAGTTGTCCTGGACGGCACGTCCGGCGGCCCCTTGGTCGGCAACAAGGGTATTCTTGGGATGGTCGTCACCGAAGATGCCTATGGCCAGGCCACCCCGATCGAGGTCATCGAGCGCGCATTTCACGAATGGAGCTATCCATTCGAGCTCGTGAGGGTTGCGCCGCCAATCTCTCCCCCAATTTCTCCGCAGGTTGGTCTGCAAGCGCCGCAAATAACACCGCCCCCACCTCAGTCCGAAAACTGGGTGAACCGTTATACCACGCGTGACAATCGGGATCTCTGGCTGGGAGATATTCCGCGGCCGGGCAAGGCCATCGGTACGCGCAACGTCGACCTCGACGAGTGCGCGCGAGAATGCAACAACAGCAACGACTGCCTGGCTTTTGCCTATGACCGGTGGAATCGTTCCTGTTACGCGAAAAGCGAGATCAAACAATCCATCATCGACCCGCACTCGTTGATTGCAGTCAAGAAGCCCGGCGATCTGCCGAGCGTGTCGCAGAAGACGCCGGAAATGGTCACCCTTCGCAACAAGCGCATGCATGGCGACGTGACGAGCAGCACAAAGGTCACGGATTACAAAGCCTGCAGCTCCGCTTGCGAAGGCAACATTCAATGTGTCACGTTCAATTTCCTGAAGCGCGCAACAAGCGCCGATAATTGTCAGATGTTCAAGCTCTCCAAAGAGTACGTCGACGATAGCGCGGTCGACGCAGGGTATAAGCATCAAGTGCCCTAGAGTCTGGGCAGCCCCTAATCCACAGTCCTCGCCCGCAGCCTTTGCGCATAGACATTAATCACCAGCGCTGCCAAGAGGATTAAGCCGCGGATCAGGATCTTCAGGAAGCTGTCGATATTGACGTGGTCGAGCCCGTTGTTGAGCACGCCCAGCACGAACAGGCCGACAATGGTGTTGCCGATGCCGCCGCGGCCGCCGAACAGGCTGGTGCCGCCGACCACGACGGCAGCGATGGAATCGAGCAGATAGGTGTCGAACTCGTTCTGCTGTGCGCTGCCGAAATGGGCGACGCCGAGCATGCCGCCGATTCCGGAGCACACCGCGGAAATCACCATCACGCTGGACAGGATCAGCTTGACGTTGAGCCCGGAATATTCCGCCGCCTCGCGATTGCCGCCGACCATGTAGACGTAGCGGCCGAACCGCGTGTAGGTCAGGACCAGGTGACCCGCAAGCAGCATCAGCGCCGCGACGATGACGATCCAGGGAATGCCGCCGATGGAGGCGGAGCCGAGGGTGGCGATCAGGTCGGGCACCTTGTAGGCGATCTGGCCGCGCACGAGCAGTGCCGAGATGCCCGCCGCGATCTGCATCATGGCCAGCGTCATGATGAAGGAGGGAATGCCGATCACCGTCAAGCCGAAAGCATTGACCAGGCCAAGGACGGCGCACAAGGCGAGCGCCAGCAGGATCGCCGCCCAGCCGGGAAGGGGGATGTTGGCGATGTTCACGTAGCTTTCCTGCAGCGTGAAATAGGCGACCGCAATGCCCGTGACATTGGCGATGGAGGCGATCGACAGATCGATCTCGGCGCAAAGGATCACGAACGTCAGCCCGACCGCAATGATGCCGGTGACCGAGACCTGCGTCAGGATGTTGCCGACATTGTCGACGGTCGCAAAGGAGGGGCTTGCGATCGCAAAGAAAGCCGAGAGGAAAATCAAGGTCAGGAATGGCGCGATGTTGCGCATCTGCGAGCGCAGCATGGCGGCGATACCCTTTGATCTCTTGCGATCGGCCGCCGCCACCGCTGCGCTCTCGCTGCTCACCATAACTTGCTCCCTCAGGCCGCTTCCAACAGGCGGTCCTTGCTGATTGTCTCGCCAGCGAACTCCCGCACCACCGCGCCGCGCTTAAGCACGATGATGCGGTCGGAGAGCGACAGCACCGTCTCGGGCTCAGTGGAGAGCACGATGATCGCGAGCCCCTGTTCGCGCAGGTGTCGGATGATATGGATCACGTCATTCTTGGCGCCGACATCCATGCCGCGCGTGGGCTCGCACAGGACCAGGACGCGCGGCGGATAGGTCAGCCATTTCGCGAGCGCCACCTTCTGCTGATTGCCGCCGGAGAGCATGCCGAGATCGAGTTCGACGGCGGTCGGCCTGATCTGCAGCTGCTCGACCTGGCGCATGGCGATCTCGCGCTCCTGCGACGGCTTCAGCCAGAGGGACGAGATCCGCTCGAGAATGCTGATCGAGACGTTCTTGTAGACCGGCTCCTGGTGGAACAGCATGGCACGGCGGCTTTCCGGCACGAAGGCAATCCCGGCGCGCCGCGCGTCGGCGGTCGAGGCGAACGCCTTCGTTTCGCCGGCAACCTGGAGCTGGCCGCTGTCGGGCCTGAGCTTGCCGAACAGGATGCGCGCGAGCTCAAGCTGGCCGCAGCCCATGAAGCCGTAGACCCCGAGCACCTCGCCCGCGCGCGCCTGAAACGACACCTCCCGCAGGCTGCGTGCGAGTGACACGCCGTTCGCTTCCAGCACAACGGGCGTGTCGCTTCGCGCAGGCAGAGCGACATCGTGACTATAGGTCTCCTCCAGCGCCTCGCGACCCTTGCCGATCATGGCTTCGATCAGCGCCGCCTTGGTGGTAGCCTTCGCGGCTGTGTCCATCACTTTCCGCCCGTTACGAAACACCGTCACGGTGTCGGAAACGCCCAGGATGTCCTCAATGAAATGGGAGATGAAGATGATCGCGGTCCCTTCGTCGCGAAGGCGCCGCAGCGTCGCAAACAGGCGCTCGACCTCCGGCGGCGACAGCGCCGAGGTCGGCTCATCGAGGATTATGATGCGCGCGCCCGAGAACAGGACGCGCGCGATCTCGATCAATTGCTGCAGCCCGATCGGCAGATCGCCAAGCCGCGCGGTCGGATCGACGTCGATACCGAAGCGCGCCAGCTGCTCGCCGGCCTCGCGCGCCATTTTCCGCCATTGCACGAGGCCGAGTGCGTTGGTCGGCTGCACGCCGAGAAAGACGTTCTCGGCGACCGACAGATCGGGCGCAACGCTGAGCTCCTGATGCACCATGGCAATGCCGGCGGCGCGGGCATCGCGGGTGGAGCGGAATCGAGTCTCGCTTCCGTCCAGCATGAAGCGGCCGGAGAATTCCGGATGCACGCCGGCGATGATCTTCATCAACGTGCTTTTTCCCGCGCCATTCTCCCCGACGAGACCATGGATCTCGCCGGGTGAAAGCGCAAAATCGATGCCACGCAGAGCCTCGACGCCGCCGAAGGCCTTGGTGATCTGCGTGAGCTCGAGGAGGGGAGAGCGGTCCTGCGGCATTGCAAGCAGCTCAGATCAGGAAGTGATCCTCCATCCATTGCATGCCGGCCGCATTCGCCTTGGTGACGACGGGTCCGTCGGTTACCACGTTCTTCGGAATGCCCTGGCCGGTCTTCTCGCCGCCAACCACGGCGGCGACGCCCGCGACGATCGCCCCGCCATGGATACGGCATGACGGGTTGCGGACGGTCGCATACATGCGGCCATCGCTCACCGCCTGGATTGCGGGCGGCATGGCATCGACGCCGCCAATCAGGATGTTGGTGCGGTTGTGCGCCTTCATGATGTTGTAGGCGGCAAGCGCCATATCGTCATTGTGGAAGAAGGCCGCGTCGATCTGCGGATACTTTGTGAGATAGGTCTCCCACAGCCGCGCCGTCTTCGACACGTCCCAATCGGCGGGCTGGGTATCGAGCACCTCGATTCCAGGGTATTGCTTGATTACCGAGTTGAAGCCCTTGGCGCGGCCCTGCGCGCCAGTGTGGCCGAGCGCGCCCTGGGTCATGATCATCTTGCCCTTGCCGCCGATGGCGTTCACCAACGCCTGCGTCACCGAGGCGCCCATGAACTCGTTGTCGGGGGCGAGGAAGGCATGCACGTTGATCTGGTCGAGCGGGGCGATCAGCGTGTCCATGTCGATCACGGGGATGCCGGCATCGATCATCTTCTGCACGGGCTGGGTCAGCGTGCCGATGCCGAAGGCCTGGATGGCGACGAAATCCCATTTCTGCGAGGCCATGTTGTCAATGGCGGCGCGCTGCTTCACCGCATCGAGTTGGCCGTCGAACCAGGTGACCTCGACATTGAACAGCTTGCCCCATGATTCCGCGGCCTGCTTGCCCTGCGCGCACCAGGTTGCCTGCAGGCCGGCATTGGAGAAGGCCGCTTTCAGTGGCTTTTCCGACCGCGTGAGTTCAGCGGCCATTGCAGGGTTGGCGCCGAATGCGCCCAATAGCGCCGCGGCGGCACCGGCACCTGCCGTCGCCGCCAGAAGATCGCGCCTGCTCGTGGTGGATTTGTCAGTCCCGGACATCGCTCGCTCCCATCTGTTTTTATGACCGACGACGTCTTTGGCGCCGCGGCTGTAGGTCAGTGTCTCACAATCGATTTCATCGCGCTACCGGTAGCTCGATGCTCTCTTGGTCGCGATCTTGTGCGGTGCCGTTCGTGGGAGTTCGCGAGGCGATTGGGGCGTTACTCGGCCATCTCGCCCGAGATCGTCTGCTCGATCTCGGCCAGCAGCTTCTTCCAGGCCGCGGCGATCTCGTCAGTCCAGTCTGCGCCGAGCAATTCGCGCAAGCTATCTGCGATCACCCCGAAGAACGCGACGAACAAGTCGCGCGGTGTGCCATAGGCATCATGCGAGACCACCTCGGAGGCGATCATGCGGAATTTGCCGCTGCGCTCGCCGGCGAAATCAAACATCGCTTCGATGGTGAAGGCGAGCATCGATCCCTTCACGAGCTCGCTGCCCTGGCTGCGAAACATCGCGACACTCTCCGGGCGAATGCGATGCAGTCGCTCATAGACGAGCGGCGCCAGATCGTCGCAACGCCCGGCTGCAAGTTCAAAACTGTGCTGGATGAAATTGATCACGCCTGCACATCGCGCCGTTCGAAATGCTGATGAGAGTGATATCAAAAGAAAAAAGAGCAGGGCATCGAGCCCTGCTCCAAAAATTGTGTCGACCCTATTATCCCGCAATATTTGGATTTGATCTTGATGGCGGGGTAACGCTGCTTCTGCGCGTCAGGGCTCCTCCCGAGACTTGGACCACCAGGCTCGAACCCTCGGGCCCGGCCTGCGCGCAGATTCCTAGACCAGTTTTGCTGTTTTGTCATCAATTTCGGCAACGAATGTTCAAACTTCGAGCAGTTTTCGTAACGATTGCGAATTGACCAGTGCTGTCGCGTTCGCTATGCGGCCCTGCCGCCTTTGTGGTAATATGGTAGGTTGTAAATTGCAGCCTATGGCCCCATCCAGCGGGCAATGTTTCGGCAACGCAGGGCAGAAATCTTTCCGATTTCGACCGGAAAGCGACCATTTGGGGCGGAACGTCTCGACTTGGGCAACCGGCAAGCCCCTTCAAGAATTGAGCAAGGATATAACCATGCGATACGCATTCCTGACTGGAACAATCCCGCTCCTGCTCACGCTTGCGGCCGGCGTGGCACAGGCGCACGCCTTTCTTGACCATGCCGAGCCGCGCGTCGGCAACAAGGTTGCCACGCCGCCAGAGGAGGTGACGTTGTGGTTCAGCCAGAAGCTCGAGCCGGCCTTCTCGACGGTCACGGTGACCAATGCCGCCGGCGAGCGCGTCGACAGCGGCAAGGCAGGGGTCAGCGGCAACCGGATGTCGGTGCCGCTCCGTGCGGGCGGGGTCGGCACCTATCACGTCAACTGGCACGTGTTGTCGGTCGACACCCATACGAGGGACGGCAATTTCATCTTCCAGGTCGGCCAGTGACGGCGGCGAGACGCTCATGAGCTGGTTTGCGGCGGATATCAACGGTCCGCTGGTGCTGACGCGGGGACTCCATTTCGCGGCGTCGGCGGCGGTCGCCGGTGTGCTGACGTTCCGCAGTGTGGTGGCGCAGCCGGCGCTGCGCTCGTCTGCGGAAGGCTACGCCAGCGTCCAGGCCCAGCTGGTCAAGCTTGCCTGGGCGGGACTTGCGATTGCTGTCGCGACCGGCATCGTCTGGCTGACGCTGGAGACAATGATCCTGGCTGGCATTGCCTTCGGCGAGGCCATCCGGTCGGGTGCGATGATGATTGTCGTCGACGAGACCCAATTCGGTTTGGTGTCGGAAATTTGCGGCGGGCTTTCCATCCTCCTGGCCGCCTGCCTCGCGCTCGACCGCTTTGCCTTCGCGCAATGGCTCGGCCTTGCCGCAAGCCTTGCGCTGGTTGGCGCCATCGCCTGGACCGGGCATGCCGGCGCGACGCTGGGTGCGTTGGGCGATCTGCATGTTGGCGCCGACAGCCTGCACTTGCTGGCAGCGGCGGCCTGGGTCGGCGGCCTGGCCGGGCTTACTGTCATGCTTGTGGTCGGGCGGCGGCGTCCGGCGTACGAATGGAGGCCGCTGCAGCTCCATGCCATCAGGCGCTTCTCGATCCTCGGCATTGTCAGCGTCGCCGTCCTGATCGCATCGGGGGCTGTGAACAGCTGGATCCTCGTCGGCTCTATCCACGCGCTATTGGCGACCGATTACGGCCAGCTGCTGCTGCTCAAGATCGCCGCCTTCGTCGTCATGGTCGGTCTTGCGACCATCAACCGCTTCTCGCTCACCCCACAGCTTGCCGTCGCTGTGAAAGGCTGCGCCGAGCCGCGAGCGCTCGCCGCGCTGACGCGCAACACGCTGATCGAGATCGCGCTTGGCGCTGCGCTCTTTGCAATTGTCGGGGTGCTCGGCACCCTGCATCCGGCCATCCATCTCGTCGAATGAACCGCAGGACGAATGAGCAGATTTGCGGACAAGCAGGAGAAGACAAATGAAGATCGGAAAATTGACATCGCTCTCGATTGCGAGCCTGGGGCTGGCGGCATTGCTCGCGCTTGCCCCAGCACGCGCCGATGAGGTCAAGGCCGGTGATCTCGTGATCACCCAGGCGTGGGCGCGCGCGACCCCAAAGGGCGCCAAGGTTGGCGGCGGTTTTCTCACCATCGAGAACAAGGGCAGCACGCCCGATCGCCTCATCGCTGCATCTGCCGACTTCGCCGGCAAGATCGAAGTCCATGAGATGACCACCGAGAACGGCGTCATGAAAATGCGCCCGGTGGCGCAGGGGCTCGCGATCGAGCCGGGCAAGACCGTCAAGCTGGCGCCTGGCGGCTATCATTTGATGATGATGGACCTGAAGTCCCCGCTGAAGCAGGGCGACAAGGAGCCGGTGACGCTGGAGTTCGAAAACGCCGGCAAGGTGACCGTCTCGCTCGACGTCGAGGGCGTCGGCGCGCAGGGACCGGGCGGAGCGGCGAGCGGCGGCAAGATGGAGATGAACAAGATGGATCATAAGATGTGAGATCGCCGCTGCGCCCTATGGGACCCTTGCTGGCCACCGCGCTCGCGCTTCATGCGGGCGCGGCGCTGGCGGCCGAGCCGATGCTCGGCATCCACATCCACAGCGACAGAGCGATGTTCCAGGTGCTGATCTCGCCCGGCCAGGCGGGGAACGATAGCATCGTGCTGCAGCTGATGAACGGCGACGGCACGCTGCTCCAGGCCAAGGCGGCAAGCGTGGTGCTGAGCCGGCCCGACGGCGGCGCCGAGCCGATCATCCGCAAGGCCGCGCTTGGAGGCGATCATTATTGGCATGTCGAGAACGTGCCGATGGCGATCGGTGGCCGCTGGCATGTGCGTGTGGAGGCCGAGACGGCGTTCAAGACCATTGCGCTGGAGGAGGATTTCGACCTGCCGGGGCAATAGGATAGGTCAATTCCTTGAGACCTCAATTCTTTGGTTCCGGAGGCACACCTGACGCGTTTGTGCCTTAATCATCCGCCTTAGCTCGGCAAAAGAAACGGCAGAAAATCCGATGGCTTAGCGGCTTTCTTTGAAGGCTCCCTTGTGTTTTTGCGGGCAATCCGGTTTCTACTCTGCCGCAAAGTTTCCACGAACGATTCCCTCAAGGCTCAAGCCCATGCGTCTATCGCGGTTTTTCCTGCCGATTTTGAAAGAAAATCCGAAAGAGGCTGAGATCGTGTCGCACCGGCTGATGCTGCGCGCCGGCATGATGCGGCAGGAGGCGGCCGGCATCTATGCCTGGCTGCCGCTCGGCTATCGGGTGTTGAAGAAGATCGAGCAAATCGTGCGCGAGGAGCAGGACCGCGCCGGCGCGCTGGAGCTGTTGATGCCGACCCTGCAGCTCGCCGATCTCTGGCGCGAGAGCGGCCGTTACGATGCTTACGGCCCGGAGATGCTGCGCATCTCCGACCGCCACAAGCGCGAGCTGCTGTTCGGGCCGACCAACGAGGAAATGATCACCGAGATCTTCCGCGCCTATGTGAAGTCCTATCGCAACCTGCCGCTCAATCTCTATCACATCCAGTGGAAGTTCCGCGACGAGCAGCGCCCGCGCTTTGGCGTGATGCGCGGCCGCGAATTCCTGATGAAGGACGCCTATTCCTTCGATCTCGATGAGGCCGGCGCACGGCGCGCCTACAACAAGATGTTCGTGGCCTACCTGCGCACCTTCGCCCGCATGGGGCTGAAGGCGATCCCGATGCGCGCCGAAACCGGCCCGATCGGCGGCGATCTCAGCCACGAGTTCATCGTGCTCGCGGAAACCGGCGAATCCGGCGTGTTCTGCGACCGCGAGGTGCTGGAGTTGCCGGTGCCGGGCGAGGACGTCAATTATGACGGCGACCTCACGCCCATCATCAAGCAGTGGACCTCGCTTTATGCGGCGACCGAGGACGTCCATGATGGCGCGCGCTTCGCGCAGGAAGTGCCACCCGAGCGGCGCGTCAACACGCGCGGCATCGAGGTTGGCCAGATCTTCTACTTCGGCACCAAATATTCCGAGCCGATGAAGGCCACCGTCGCCGGCCCCGACGGCACCGAGGTGCCGATCCATGGCGGCTCCTATGGCGTCGGCGTCTCGCGCCTGGTCGGTGCGATCATCGAGGCCTGCCACGATGACGCCGGCATCAAATGGCCGGAGGCCGTGGCGCCCTTCAAGGCCGTCATTCTCAACCTGAAGCAGGGCTCGGAGGACACCGATACGGCCTGCGAGAAGCTTTATCGCGAGCTCTCCGCCAAGGGCGTCGACGTGCTCTATGACGACACCGACCAGCGGGCCGGCGCGAAATTCGCCGCCGCCGACCTGATCGGCATTCCCTGGCAGATCATGGTCGGGCCGAAGGGGCTCGCGGAGGGCAAGATCGAGATCAAGCGGCGGGCCGACGGCTCGCGCGAAAACATGTCCGCCTCCGACGTGGTGGCAAGACTAGCCGGATAAGACTAATCGCCAGCTGGGATTATCCACCGGACGCGCTTTCCCTTGGCAATGCGGCCACATTTGACCCCGAATCATGGGATTATCGAGCAATGGATGAAACCATGAATGAACCGATCCGGACCGCGCCCTTTGCGCCATTCGAATGGATGCTGTCGGCGCGCTATTTGCGTGCGCGACGCAGGGAAGGGTTTATCTCCGTCATCGCCGGCTTTTCCTTCCTCGGCATCATGCTCGGCGTCGCCACGCTGATCATTGTGATGGCCGTGATGAACGGTTTCCGCAAGGAACTCCTCGACAAGATCCTCGGGCTCAACGGCCATCTCCTGGTGCAGCCGCTGGAATCCCCGCTCACCGACTGGAAGGATGTCGCCGAGCGCATCAGCCAGGTGTCGGGCGTGCGGCTCGCCGCACCCGTGGTGGACGGGCAGGGACTTGCGTCCTCACCCTTCAATGCCGCCGGCGTGCTCATTCGCGGCATGCGGGCGGATGATTTGAACAACCTCACCTCGATTGCCAAGAACATCAAGCAGGGCACGCTCGAGGGCTTTGATGACGGGCAGGGCATAGCGATCGGCCGACGGCTTGCCGACCAGTTGTCGGTGCATGCCGGCGACAGCGTGACATTGGTCTCGCCCAAGGGCGCGGTGACGCCGATGGGAACCACGCCGCGCATCAAGCCGTATCGAGTCTCGGCGGTGTTCGAGATCGGGATGAGCGAATATGACGCCGGCATGGTGTTCATGCCGCTCGCGGAGGCGCAGGCCTATTTCAACCGCAACAACGACGTCACCGCCATCGAGGTCTTCACCAACAATCCCGACCGCATCGACGTGTTCCGCAAGAGCGTGACGGAGGCGGCGGGACGGCCGGTGTTCCTGGTCGATTGGCGGCAGCGCAACTCGACCTTCTTCAATGCGCTGCAGGTCGAGCGCAACGTGATGTTCCTGATCCTGACCATGATCGTGCTGGTCGCGGCGCTCAACATCATCTCCGGCCTGATCATGCTGGTGAAGGACAAGGGCAGCGACATCGCGATCCTGCGCACCATGGGCGCCTCGCAAGGCTCGATCATGCGCATCTTCCTGATCACGGGCTCGGCGATCGGTGTGGTCGGCACGCTGGCCGGATTCCTGGTGGGCCTCGTCATCGCCATGAACATCGAATCCATCCGGCAATTCCTGTCCTGGCTGACCTCGACCGAATTGTTCGACCCTATGCTGTATTTCCTCTCCAAGCTTCCAGCCGATGTCGACTTCGGCGAGACCACGGCCGTCGTGATCATGGCGCTGACACTTTCCTTCCTCGCGACCCTCTATCCGTCGTGGCGTGCCGCACGGCTCGATCCCGTCGACGCGCTGCGCTACGAGTGAGGGATTTTATGGAGCAGGGGGCGGAAGATGTACCGGTCATTTATCTCCATGAGATAAAGCGCCAGTACATGCAGGGTGAGGCGCCGTTGATCATCCTCAACGGCGTCAAGCTCGCGCTGTGGGCCGGGCAGTCGGTCGCGCTGGTCGCGCCCTCGGGCTCGGGCAAGTCGACGCTCTTGCACATCGCGGGGCTCTTGGAGACGCCCGACGAGGGCGAGGTCTATGTGGCGGGCGCGCCGACCTCGCAATTGTCGGATGCCGAGCGCACCCAGCTGCGTCGCACCGAAATCGGCTTTGTCTACCAGTCGCACCGCTTGTTGCCGGAATTCTCGGCGCTCGAAAACGTCATGCTGCCGCAGATGATCCGGGGCCTGAAGAAGTCCGAGACCGTGAAGCGTGCCAGTGAAATCCTGGGCTATCTCGGTCTCGGCGACCGTCTCAAGCACCGGCCGGCCGAACTCTCCGGCGGCGAGCAGCAGCGGGTCGCGATCGCGCGCGCGGTCGCCAATGCTCCGCACGCGCTGCTCGCGGACGAGCCGACCGGCAATCTTGATCCGCACACCGCCGATCACGTGTTCCAGGCCCTGATGCAGCTCGTGAAGGCAACGCAGGTCGCGGTGCTAATCGCGACCCACAATATGGAGCTCGCGGGCCGGATGGACCGCCGCGTCTCGATCGTCGACGGCCAGATCGTCGAGTTGGAGTAGCGAGCTCAGCCAGTCATTGCGAGCGCAGCGAAGCAATCCAGGGCCGCACATGCGACTCTGGATCGCTTCGTCGCATCGCTCCTCGCAATGACGGCTGGTTTGGGGCTACGGCGTAATCACCGTCATCTTGAACGGTCCAGCATTGGCGGCGGCGTGTTCGACGGCTTCATTGGCGTGGTCGAGATCAAAACGCGTCGCCTCGAACTGGTTGATATCAAGTAATCCCGACCGGATCAGCGCGGACAGGCGATGCGCCGCGTCCGGCGGATACATCCAGGCGCCGTGAATGCTGATGCAGTTGCGCATGATCCAGGGATAGGGCAGGTCCAGTCCCACGCCGCCGAGCATGCCGACGCCGCCCATCAGCACGGCCCGCCCGTAGGGGCGCACGGCCATGATCGCGGCACGTGCCGCGGTCGCCGGTGCCGATGGCGGCAGGATATCCATCACGCAATCGATTGGGCCGCCTGCGGCGCGTTTCATCCGCTCGCGATCGTCGGCCTCACTGCCGGATAGCGTCACGGTGCGGACGCGATTGCCGAAACGACGCGCGAGATCGGCAAGCACTGTCTCGTTGCGGCCAGGCGCGACGACCAGGCCTGCACCCATTGCAAGCGCGACTGCGACCGCCGCGCTGCCGAAATTGCCGGTGGCGCCGCTCACCAGGACCGTCTCGCCCGGCGCGAGATGCGCGGCGAGAAGGCCGCCATACGGCACGAGCAGTGTGCCGAGCGCGCACCATTGCACGGCGGCTTTCTTGTCGAGAGCGCCGATCGGCTTTGCATTCTCGGTCGGCACCCGCATCTGCTCGGCGAAGGAGCCGTCGCGGAAATATTGCTGCAGCTTCATGCCGCCGGCATCGCGCGCGCTCCAGGCCTGCAGCGTGATGTCCGGCGTGATCACATCGTCGCGGGAGCGCACTGTTGGATCGCAGAACACCCAGTCGCCGACGGCGAGACGGGTGGCGTCGGGGCCGAGCGCGCGGACGCGGCCAATCCCGCCCGGGCCGGGGATCACGGGCAGGTCCAGTGCGTATTTCCGCTCGCCGCTGAACACCTCGTTGGCATAGGACAGCACGCGGGTGGCGACGATGTCGACGATGACCTCGCCGGTGCCGAGCACCGGCTCAGGCACTGTTTCGATCGAGAGGGGCGAACCGAAGGCTTTCAGGATTGCAGCTTTCATGGGTATCGATCTCCGTTGACGGAGGCCCATTCTGGCTGTCTATTTTGCTCGAAGAAGGCCTGGTATTATCCTAGGATTATCAGACCCTCCCTCGACTCTTTGAGGACCCGTCATGCCCGACGCCCGTCGCATTGAATTCGGAGATTTCCTGCGCTCCCGGCGCGCCAAGTTGACGCCGAAATCGGTCGGGCTGCCGATCGGGCGCCGACGCCGCACTGCCGGGCTGCGCCGCGAGGAGGTCGCCGAGCTCGCAGGGATTGGCGTCGATTGGTACATCCGCCTGGAGCAGGGCCGCACCGTCAATCCATCAGTGACCACCATCGATGCGCTGGCACGCGCGCTGAAACTGTCCAAGGCCGAGCACGCGCATCTGCGCATGCTCGCGCGCGAGGCAGACGTGCGCGCCTTTGCCATCGAAACCGTCCCGGAGACGATCCGGCGCATGCTCGATGGACTCAATCAGCCCGCCTACATCACCGGCCGCCGCTGGGACGTGCTCGCCTGGAATGAAGCGGCGGAGGAGGTGTTCGGCTTCGGGCTTCTGCGAGAAGAGGATCGCAACGTGCTGCTTCTGATGTTCACCAATCCGCGCACACGAAAGCTGTTCGGCAGCTCATGGAGTGAAGAAGCAAAGCGCATGGTGGCGCAGTTTCGCGCCACTCATGACGTCTGGGCCGGCGATCCCGCCTTCAACGCGTTGCTTGCGCGTCTGCGCGAGGGCAGTAGCGAATTTGCCCGCTGGTGGGGCGCCCATGAGGTGCGCGGCGCGGCCGCCGGCCGCAAGACCCTGAGCCATCCGAAGAAGGGCGTGGTGCAGTTCGAATATGCGAGCTTCCAGGCCAATGACGATCCGGCGCTCAAGCTCGTGATCTACACGCCGGTCTGAAGCGCGATGGGACTCGGGCCAAATCTTCGTCGCGTTCTGCCCTTGGACTGATCACGATCGCTTCAGAGCACCGCCGCTCTCTGCGCTGGTACGGCGCGCCGGGCTTGCATGACGCTCTGGGCTGCATTGCAGCTGATCATCTCAAACTCGACGCAAAGCTTTCGCAGGCGCGGATTATCTGCGTGCAGAATCTGGCGAACGATCATTGTTGTGACGAAGCAAGCGCCGCCAGCACGTATCGATCCGTGGAAGAATCGTGACCCGCGCCACCGACGAGCCATATTGCACGCGACGATCTGCGGCTGATCCGACGCGACCGCTTGAAAGTGCAGCTGATTTGCAGAGCAATTCGCGAAACTTAGAAAAGTCCTAAAGAGACAATTTTTTCAGCACAAGCTGCATGCAACTTGGCAGTCGGAGCGATTAGCGCAGGAGCGATCTGAGTTGTTTCGCGTGGCGAAGTGACTCGGAGAGTGTTGACTTTGGAGAGTAAAGGTACGGAGTTCGATGATGAAGAGAGTTCTCCTTGCGGCAATCGGAATGAGTGTGCTCGCCGCGTCGGCGCCCGCGCGCGCAGCCGATCTTGCGGCCAAACCCTACACCAAGGCGCCGCCTGCCGTACTGATCAGGGTCTATGATTGGAGCGGCTTCTACGGCGGTTTCAACGCCGGCGGTGGCTCAAGCCGCAACTGCTGGACGCTGACGAGAAATGCCGGCGTTCCCGTGAATCCTGCGGCGGGCCGCGAAGGCTGCACCGGTGCCGGGGGCGCTGCGGTCGGCGGCCAGATCGGCTATCGTTATCAAATGGCCAACTGGGTGTTCGGCGTCGAAGCGCAAGGCGACTGGGCCGGTTTCAAGGGCACCGGTCGAGACCTCGTGCTGCCCGGCCTGTCCGACCGTTCGCGCCTCAACGGCTTCGGCCTGTTCACCGGCCAGGTCGGGTACGCCTTCAACAACGTGCTGGGTTACATCAAGGGCGGCGCCGCGGTGGCCGGCGATCGTTACGACGTCCTCAATGCTGCGGGTGCAGTGGTTGATACCGCCAAGGCCACGCGCTGGGGCGGTACAGTGGGCGCCGGCGTCGAATACGGTTTTGCACCGAACTGGTCCGTCGGTGTCGAATACGATCACCTCTTTCTCGGCAACAAAAACTTGAACTTCACGAATGCCGCGGGGGCTACCACGATGATGCGCAACATCACCGGGGATGCGGACATCGGACTGGTCCGGATCAACTACAAATTCGGCGGACCGATGATGAAGTTCTGATCTCGGTGGGCGGACGCAAGGGCCCCGGCATTGTGCCGGGGCTTTTGTTCGCCGGTATAGGCCGCGTCGCGCTTAATAGGCGCGATCGTGCCGCCGATGGTGCCGAACCGGTGAGGCGTCGATATCGGGGCGGGCGAAATAGGGATTGATCACGCACAGCGCAGCGCGGCCTGATGCCGTCATGTTGCACTGGGGCAGTGAGGTGTAGCGACACTCAAAGTATGTGACCGGGCCAAAGACCTGCAGGCAGACCGGATAGTTCGGGTCGTAGGTCTGGGCTTCGACCGGCGCAGCTGCGAGCAGCGACCCGGCTGCGAGGATTGTCGAAACAAAAATGCGCATCGGAGCCTCCTGCGGCTGTAGCGACAGCAGCAGTGCTGCTCGCTCTGGTCAATTCACGATCGCGCGGATGTGATCACCGTGGATTGTTTCGAAATGTGACCGCGGGCGGTCAGCGACAGCCGTTGGGACTCGGCGGGACCGGCACGCAGACGTGCGGGGAAGCGACGCGTGCGATCTCGATAAGCACCGTGATCAACGCTCTCGCATCCTGCTTAACGTCATCGATGTGGCGAGCGTGAGGGCCACAAGTGCTGTGCCGCGAGCGATTCTGCTGATGATGTTGCGCGTAACGATCCTTCAAAATGTCTTCACATGAATTGCAAGGTTTCGCCGCAATTCGCATGAGTTCCCTCTGTGCAGCCATGCGCGGAACCGCTGCAAATACGCGAGTTCCGGAAGTATCTGCTCGCACAATATTAATTTGCGTCAACCGAGCGGCCTTTCCGAGGTGGTGTTGCGCTCGAGTTACAGCAATTCTCGCTCACGCTGTTAAGACGCGCGTGGCCAGGGGGCCATCTAAAGGAATCAAACTCGAGATGAACAAGAACTTCTTCTTTGTGACTGCGAGCATCGTTGCGCTTGGCGTGGCGGCGCCTGCGTTCGGCGCGGATCTCGCCGCACGCCACCAGATGTACACCAAGGCGCCGCCGGCTGTGGCTGCCATTTACGACTGGAGCGGCTTCTACATCGGCGGCAACGGCGGCTGGGGCAACAGCCACAATTCGTGGGACTTCGCAGGCGTTGCGCCAGAAGGTTCTCACGATGCGAATGGGGGCACGGTCGGTGGCCAGATTGGCTATCGCTGGCAAATGGGCCAGTTCGTGTTCGGCATCGAAGGCCAGGGCAACTGGGCTGACTTCAAGGGCTCGAACGTCAGCATCATCCCGGGCTTTGGAACGACCAACCAGACCAAGACCGATGCTTTCGGCCTGATCACCGGCCAGATCGGCTACGCCTTCAACAACGTGCTGTTGTACGTCGACGGCGGTGCTGCGGTCACCAGCAACAGCTATCGCGAATTTACCACGGCCACCGGTGCACTGTTCGCGACCGGCGGCGATAACACCCGTTGGGGTGGCGCGGTCGGCGCGGGCATCGAAGTCGGCTTCGCGCCGAACTGGTCGGTTGGCGTGAAATACGATCACTTGTTCATGCAAGATTCGACGATCACCTTCACCACTCCGGCCGGCGGAATCTTCACCGATCGCATCCGTCAGGATGTCGATGTCGTGACCGCGCGCATCAACTACAAGTTCGGCGGCCCGATCGTTGCCAAGTACTGATCACAAGGCTGATCAGATACGGGTCGTGCACTGATCACGTACTGATCTTCGCGTTATGCGGCGGATCGAAAAGGCCCCGGCCATCTGGCCGGGGCTTTTTTCGTGATTGGACTACTTCACGCCCATCCGTCGCTGCAGGATGGGATTGATACCGTAATTTTACGGTCGTGCGCTTTGACGTCGCGCAATACCGTCATTCAGCGGCGGCGTATTCGTCTCCTCGATGTTCGAGGTGGTCATCGAAAAGCGCAGCGAGGTGCGGTGGGATTGGCGGGTCTGTGACCGCGCCGGAAAGACGCTCGTCTATGGCTGGGAGGAGACCCGCAAGGCCGCGCGATACCGTGGCGAGCGGGCGCTGTTCCAGCTCCTGCTGCTGCGTGTTCCGCGGCTGCAGCCGCCGCCGACCGAATAACCCCCGATTTTCACCGGTCACATGGGTGGAAAAATTAACAGGGTCGGGCGCATATCTGGCGCCATGGCCAATACCATCTGGACCACAGAGGAATTCACCTGCGAAAGCTGCGGGATGAATTACACCGCGACGAGAGAGGAACACCCGGACAGGCGCTCGGGGAGTTTCAACTGCCGCATCTGCAATGCCGAGGTCCATAGCTGGTCCGGCCGCCATCACTTCTTCAATTGGGAACCCGTCCGGTCAAAGGTGCCGGTTTTCGGCAAGAAGAAGTAGCGATTCGGCGCGCCTGACCGCTCGGATCGGCGGTTCCCTCTCAGCCATTAACCACGCCGGGCCGTTCTCGCGCAGAGATGTTGCGCGCTCTTGACCTTCGAACAAAAGAAGAACATTGTTCCCTCTATGTTCTAGGCACAAAGGGAGCAGAACCATGTTGCGGGTCTTTGTTGAGGAGGCGGCGGCGCTGGCGTCGATCACGCTGTTTGTCGGGATGATTGCGGTCTGGGCGCAGCTGATTCCCGCGCTATGACAGCGGCTTGCGCGACGCCCTGGGGAAAAGCAGGACGGCGAGGACAAAGGCTGCGCGATGCGTGGACTCTTTGGCCTGCCGCCCCCACCATAGGGTGAGCGAGTCGGTTCAGGCGAGGGCGCCTCGACCCCTAAGGCCGGTCGCGTCAATCAGGATTTCAGAACCCGACCCGCCATGTCCAGCGCCGGCTTTGTCCATCTCCACGTCCACTCGGCCTATTCGCTCCTGAAGGGCTCGATCAAGATCGCCAAGCTCGGCGAGCTCGCCAAGGCCGACCGCCAGCCGGCGCTGGCGCTGACCGACACCGACAACATGTTCGGTGCGCTGGAATTCTCCGACAAGATGGCGGGCTACGGCATTCAGCCGATCGTCGGCTGCGAGCTCGCGATCGATTTTGGCGACACGGATCCAAATGCGCGCAATGCGGCTGCCATCGCGCTACCATCGCGCATCGTTCTGCTGGCGGCGCGGGAGCAAGGCTATCGCCACCTGATGCGGCTGAACTCGCGGGCGTTCCTGGAAACGCCGACGCACCAGGCGCCGCATATCAAGTTCGACTGGCTGAACGAGGGTGTCGAGGGCCTGATTGCGCTCACCGGCGGACCGGACGGGCCGATCTCGCTCGCGCTCCAGCACGATCACGCGGCGCTGGCGGCGCAGCGCTGCGAGCGGCTGGCAAGCCTGTTCGGCGATCGCCTCTATGTCGAATTGCAGCGCCATGGCATCGACAGGGAGCGGCGCGCGGAAAGCGGGCTGATCGACATCGCCTATGCCAAAGGCCTGCCGCTGGTCGCGACCAACGAGCCCTATTTCGCTTCGACCGACGACTATGAAGCGCATGATGCGTTGCTCTGCATTGCCGGGGGCCATCTGATCGCCGATGCCGACCGCGCGCAGCTCACCTCCGATCATCGCTTCAAGAGCCGCGCCGAGATGGCGGTGCTGTTCGCCGACATTCCGGAGGCGCTTGCCTCCACCATCGAGATCGCCGAGCGCTGCTCGTTCCGCCCGAAGACGCGAAAACCCATCCTGCCGCTGTTCACGGTCGGCGCCGGTTCGAGCGCCGAAGATGCCGCAAGCGCGGAAGCCGCCGAACTGAAGCGCCAGGCCGAGGAGGGCCTGCGGCGGCGACTCTCCGTGCATGGCATCGCACCAGGAATGATGGAGGAAGACTACCAGAAGCGGCTAGCCTTCGAGCTCGACGTCATCACCCGCATGAAATATGCGGGCTACTTCCTGATCGTCTCCGACTTCATCAAATGGGCCAAGGCGCACGACATCCCGGTCGGGCCGGGCCGCGGCTCGGGCGCGGGCTCGCTGGTCGCCTGGGTCTTGACCATCACCGATCTCGATCCGATGCGGTTCGGTCTGCTGTTCGAGCGCTTCCTCAATCCGGAACGCGTCTCGATGCCGGACTTCGACATCGACTTCTGCCAGGACCGCCGCGGCGAGGTGATCTCCTATGTGCAGCAGCGCTACGGCCGCGACCAGGTGGCACAGATCATCACCTTCGGCACGCTGCAGGCGCGCGGCGTGCTGCGCGACGTCGGCCGCGTGCTGCAGATGCCCTATGGCCAGGTCGACAAGTTGACCAAGCTCGTGCCGCAGAATCCGGCCGCGCCAATCACGCTTGCGGCCGCGATCGAGGGCGAACCCAAGCTGCAGGCCTTCCGCGACGAGGACCCGGTGGTGGCGCGCGCCTTCGATATCGCGATGCGCCTCGAGGGCCTGACCCGGCATGCGTCAACGCACGCTGCCGGCATCGTGATCGGCGATCGGCCTCTGAGTGAGCTCGTGCCGCTCTATCGCGATCCCAAATCCGACATGCCGGTGACCCAGTTCAACATGAAATGGGTCGAGCCGGCCGGGCTCGTGAAATTCGACTTCCTCGGCCTGAAGACGCTGACCGTGCTCGATGTCGCAGTGAAGCTGCTCAGGCAGCGCGACATCAAGGTCGATCTGGCGACGCTGCCGATCGACGATGCGGCAAGCTATCAGATGCTGGCACGCGGCGATGTGGTCGGCGTGTTCCAGGTTGAAAGCCAGGGCATGCGGCGGGCGCTGATCGACATGCGGCCCGACCGTTTCGAGGACATCATCGCGCTGGTCGCGCTCTATCGTCCAGGCCCGATGGCCAACATCCCCACCTATTGCGCCCGCAAGCATGGCGACGAGGAGCCCGAATATCTGCATCCGCTGCTCGAGCCGATCCTGAAAGAGACCTTCGGCGTCATCATCTACCAGGAGCAGGTGATGCAGATCGCGCAGGTGATGGCCGGCTATTCGCTCGGCGATGCCGACCTGTTGCGCCGCGCGATGGGCAAGAAGATCCGCGCCGAGATGGAGAAGCAGCGCGCGATCTTCGTCGAGGGCTCGGTCAAGAACGGCGTGCCGAAAGGGCAGGCGGAAACCATCTTCGAGCTGCTCGCCAAATTCGCCGACTACGGCTTCAACAAGAGCCACGCGGCGGCCTATGCGCTGGTGTCGTACCACACCGCCTATATGAAGGCGCATTATCCGGTGGAGTTCATCGCAGCGTCGATGACGCTCGATCTCAACAACACCGACAAGCTCTCGGAATTTCGCAGCGAGGCGCAGCGGCTCGGCATCAAGGTCGATCCGCCCTCGATCAACCGCTCCGGCGCGACCTTCGAGGTCAGCGACAACACCATCCATTATGCACTGGCCGCGCTGAAGGGCGTCGGGCCGCAGGCGGTCGAGCAGATCGTGGAGGAGCGGCGCAAGAACGGCGCGTTCACCTCGCTCGCCGATTTTGCCAGCCGCGTGAGCCCACGCGCCATCAACAAGCGCATCATCGAGAGTCTGGCGGCCGCCGGTGCCTTTGATGTGCTGGAGCCGAACCGTGCGCGCGTGTTCGCTGGCGCCGACGCCATCCTCGCCGCCTGCCAGCGCAGCCATGAGGCGGCCAGCAGCGGCCAGAACGACATGTTCGGCAATGCGCTCGACGCCCCCACCATCATCCTGCCGCAGGTCGAGCCATGGCTGCCCGCCGAGCGGCTGCGCCGCGAATACGATGCCATCGGCTTCTTCCTGTCGGGCCACCCGCTCGACGACTACGCCACGGTGCTCAAGCGCCTGCGGGTGCAGTCCTGGGCGGAATTTTCGCGCGCGGTGAAAACCGGCGCCACCGCCGGCAAGGTCGCGGCCACCGTGGTGTCGCGCATGGAACGGCGGACCAAGACCGGCAACAAGATGGGCATCATCGGCCTGTCGGACCCGACCGGCCATTTCGAAGCGGTGCTATTCTCCGAAGGCCTCGCGCAATATCGCGATCTGCTGGAGCCGGGTGGGGCGGTGCTGTTGCAGCTCGGAGCCGAGCTGCAGGGCGAAGACGTGCGCGCGCGGGTGCTGCATGCCGAGCCGCTGGACGATGCCGCCGCCAAGACGCAGCGCGGCTTGCGCATCTTCCTGCGCGACACCAAGCCGCTGGAGTCGATCGCGCGGCGCCTCGCTGGCGGCGAGGGCGCGCCGACCAATGGCGGGCAAGCGAACGGGAACCATGCCAAGCCGCCCGCGCCGGCACCGCGCGGCAATGGCGACGGCGAGGTCAGCCTGGTCATGATGCTCGACCTCGAGGTCGAGGTCGAAATGAAACTGCCCGGCCGGTTCAAGGTCTCGCCGCAGATTGCCGGAGCCATCAAGGCCGTTTCGGGCGTGGTCGACGTGCAGCAGCTGTAACGCTGCACGTGGCTGTGACAGCTTCGTGACCGTCGCCTGCGACGTCGATCTGCGTAAGCAAGGCTTGCCGAGGGCCCTTGGCTGGACGAAGATCAGATGACTGTCGCGAAGCTCGGGGCGGCGACGGCCAAGATCACGGCCAGGATCACGGCCGAGATCGCGGCCAGGATCAAAGGATCATCAGGGGGACTGCTTGAGTTTTTCCGTTGCGGGGATGGCCCGCGCGCTTGGACTGCTGCTGTTGGTCGGCGCGCCTGCCGGCGGCGTCAGCCAAGCCGCACACGCCCAATCCTCGGCTGCCGAGACGATTTACGCCAGCGCGCCGCCGCGGTTATTGCAGATCCGCACCGTGGTCGTGGACGCCGGCCGGCAGGTGTCCAACGGATCAGGGTTTCTGGTCACCGCCGACGGGCTTGCGATCACCAACTACCATGTCGTCGCCCAGGTCGCGCTGGAGCCGAAGACCTATCGGCTCGAATATGTCGCGGCTGACGGCAGCCAGGGCGCCGCCACGCTGCTCGACGTCGATCTGCCCGACGACCTCGCGATCATCCGCATCGACAAGCATGACGCGTCCTTCTTTACGTTCGACGAGCGGGCGATGGCGGGTGACCTGCCCAAGGGCGAGCGGCTTTATTCGATGGGCAACCCGCTCGATCTCGGCTTCACCATCGTCGAAGGCACCTATAACGGCCTGGTCGAGCATAGCTACAATGAGCGCCTGCATTTCACCGGGGCGCTCAACCCCGGCATGAGCGGAGGACCTGCCGTCACGGCCGAGGGCCGCGTCGTCGGCATCAACGTCGCCACCCGCCGCGGTGGGCAGTTGATCAGCTTCCTGGTGCCGGGCCGCTTTGCTGCCGCGCTGCTCGAGCGGGCCCGCGTGCAAAGCACGACCGCGGCTGCGCCCGACTTGCATGACGCGGTTGCGCGGCAACTGACGGATTGGCGCGCCGCGCTCTACAAGGCGCTGGAAAAGGACGGCTTTCGCGCGACCGCGCTCGGCCCCTATCGCGCACCGGAAACGCAGGCGCAATGGTTCAATTGCTGGGCCTCGACCAATGCCGGCGCAATCCCTGCGCCGCGCGCCAGCATCAATTCGACCAGTTGCACCAGCGACACCGGTCTGTTCGTCGCCGCCGATCTCAACACCGGGACAGTGCAGATCACGCACTCCTTTGCCAAGACCATCGACCTCAACCAGTTCCAGTTTGCGACTGTGCTGACCCAGCTCAGCCAGCCGCGACTTGTCGGCGGCGGACCGTTCCGCAAATGGTATAGCCGCGAACGCTGCCAGGAGGATTTCGTCAGCCTCGCGACCACGTCAGATCATCCGCCGCTCCGGGTGATCTGGTGCGCGCAGGCCTACCGGGAGTTCGAGGGGCTTTATGACGTGGCGTTGGTCGCGGTCACCCAGGATCACAATGACGAGGCGCTGGTGTCGCGGCTCAGCATGCAGGCCGTCGGCTATGATGATGCGGTCACGCTCGGCCGGCGCTTCCTTGAAGGGTTGCAAGTTTCCAAATGATCTGGGTCGAAATTCTCTCCCGTCATCGCGACATCGCGAGCCGCTTCCGCTTTCCCGGTCCGGAGGTGAGCATCGGCCGCGGCTATGACAACGACGTCATCATCGACGATCCCTATGTGGCGGCGCGGCACCTGCGTGTATTCTTCGATGAGGCCGGGCGCCTGGTCGCGGAGGATCTCGGCAGCACCAACGGCACGTTCCTCGACGGCAGCAACAAGAGGCTTCCGCGCATCCTTCTGGATGGCCGGCATCCGATCCGCATCGGCCAGACCTTCCTGCGCTTCCGCGAGCCGGGCCATGCCGTCGAGCCGGAGCGGGTCGCGCCGGAACGCTCGGGCGTCCTGCCGGAGGTCGCGGCGCTGGTGCTGGCTGCGGCGGTGTTGGCGCTGGAGGCGATGAGCGTCTGGTTCAGCCAGGTCGCCGAGCCGCGCGCACTGAACTATCTGACCCCGATGTTGTCGGCGTCCGTGGTGATCCTGCTGTGGGTTGGGATGTGGGCGCTGCTGTCGCGAATCTTCGCGGGCCGCGCCCATTTTGTCCGCAACCTCCTGATCGCGCTTTGCGGCGTCTTTGCCGTGTCGTTCTACGGGGAGCTTGCGAAATACCTGGCTTTCGGCTGGACACTTTCGTTTCCCGCCACCTATGAATATGTCGCCGTCTGGATCGCTGTCGCGGTTGTCTGCTTTTTGCACCTGCGCGAGGTCGGTCACACCCGGCTCTGGTTGAAGGGCGGGTTGGTCGCGGTCCTGCTGATTATCGCCGTATCCGTCCAGAGCCTGCAGCGCGCGCAGGCGCTGTCTGATTCGGGCCGGCAGACCACGCTCCACATCCTGATGCCGCCGTTGCTGCGCGCCGTGCCTTACCGCAGCGAAGCGGAGTTCTTTGAGCGCGTGGAAGATCTCAAGGCAACGCTCGATGGTGATCGCGCTCAAACCAGTCGCGGTGCTGGCCCGACGCCGTGAGCGGGAGTTCCGTGGCGATCGCCCAAGCCATGCCTTACAAGCCATGCCTCATTTGGCTTTTTGTTCAAGCCGTGTTCAGGTATCGCTATGCTCAATGCGGAACTGAGTTCCAATCCAAGGGCGAAACAGCCATGAGACCGGCCAGAACCTTTCCCGTCATATTCCTCTGCCTGCTTTTGATGGGCGCCTTGGCCGGGTGGGTCTCTCCCGCGGCGGCGCAGCAGCAGGAGAAGCGAATCGCCCTCGTGGTCGGCGACGGCGCCTATTCAAAATCGCCGCTCGCAACAGCTGCGAACGATGCCGGTCTGGTCGCCCAGAATCTGCAGGCGGCCGGCTTCGACGTGATCGGCGCGCGCGATCTCGACGGCGATACGCTGCGCAAGAGCTTTCACGATTTCATGCAGAAGGCTGAGGCGTCGGGCCAGAACACGGTCGCCATGATCTATCTCGCGGGTTATGGCGTGCAGCTCGCGGGCGAGAACTACTTCATCCCCGTCGATACCGACATCAGCCGCGATACCGACATCCCGACCGAGGGGATCAGGATCAGCGACTACACCCATCAGCTGGCGAGCCTGCCCCTGAAGGCGAGCATCGTCGTGCTCGATGCGGCGCGCCAGCAGCCCTTCATCGAAGGCAATTCGCAGATCGCCAGCGGCCTTGCCCTCGTCGATCCCGAAAACAACATGTTGATTGCCTACAATGCCGCGCCGGGCACGGTCGCCCCGTCGGAGCCCGGACCGTATGGCATTTACGCGCAGTCGCTTGCGGAAATGATCCGCACCGGCGGCTTGGCGCTGCCCGACGTGTTCGATCGCTTGCGCATGCGCGTCAACGAGGCCACCAAGGGCGCGCAGGTGCCGTGGGATGCGCAGAAGATCCAGGCACAGTTCGTCTTCTTCGATCGCGCCCCCGACGCGCCGCCGGCCCAAGGGCCTGCGGACCAGGTCGCTGCGATCCGCACCAAGCCGATCCGCGAATTGCCGGCACAGGAGGCCTACTCCGCCGCGATCGCGCGCGACACGCTGCAGGGCTATGAGGATTTCGTGCTCGGCTTCCCGAGCGATCCGATGGCCGCGCGGGTGAGGGCGATCATTGCTGCGCGGCGCGAAGCCATCACCTGGCGGCGCACCTATATCATCGACACACCGCAGGCCTATTGGAGCTATCTGCGGCGCTATCCGGATGGACCGCATGCGTGGGATGCGCGTCGCCGCCTGACCTATCTCAGCGCCGCGCTCGAGCCGCCGCCGTCCTTCGCCATGGTCGATTACGACGTGCCGCCGCCGCCGCCGGCCGAGTTCGCTATCATTGATCGACCGGTGGTGTATTTCGGCGATCCGGTGTTCGGCTTTGCACCGCCGCCACCGCCGCCGGTGTTCTTCCTGCCGCCGCCGCCGCCGGATTTCGTGGTGCTGCCGCCGCCATTCCCCGTGGTCGGGTTGTTCGTGCTGCCGCAGCCGCGCTTCGTGGCGATGCCAGCCTTCGTCGTGGCGCCGGCTTATGTCGCGCCGCCGCCGAACAACATCGTCTTCAACAACATCCACAACACGACGGTCATCAACAACGTGATCAACGTGCAAACCCCGCCGCCGCCGCCCGGCAACGTGACCGCAGCAGTGACTACGGCCGCAAGCACGAAGCCGGTCGGGGCGACGATCCCGCCGCCGCCCGTCGTCAGAACCCAGGCGCAGAAGATCCTGGCGAATCCGACCACGGCCAATCTCACCCCGAGCCAGAAGGCTCTGGTGAAGGAGCCGACGGCCAGTCCCGCCAAGCTCGTGGTCGCGCCCACCAACCGCTCCAACCAGGGCGCGACAATTCCTCCGGGCAAGTCGCTTGGCACCTCCAACACCCAGACCGGCACAGGTCAGCCGGGCACTGGTCAAACCGGAGCAGGCCAGGCGGCGACGGGGGGAGCCACGTCGCCCAACAACAAGCTTGAGACGCAGTCCAAACCGGGCACGGCTCCGGGGCAGCCGCTCCATCCCGAGTCCAAGTTGACCACGTCGCCCTCCGAGACCACGCAGCAAAAGGGCGGCCACGCCGGCAACCCCACGTCGACCGCTACGACCTCGCCGTCGGGGGCGACGGGCCATAACGAGCCGCTCCGGCCCAACGAACCGTCGACGGCCGCGAAACCGTCGCTCAGCAACGCCAAGCCGGAGTCGCTGCAGAAACAGCCGGAGACGCCGAGCGCCAAGCCGACGGCCAAGCTGACGCCGACAGCGCCGAAACCTGAGATCAGGCATGAGGCCGCTCCGCCTCCGGTCTCAAAGCCGTCGACACCGCACCCGGCCGTTCATGCGGCTACACCGCCGCCGATGCATCAGGCCGCGCCGCCGCCGCATCCGGCACCGCCGCCTCCGGCCGCACATGCACCGCCGCCGCCCGCAGTGCACGCGGCGGCCCCGCCGCCCAGGCCGCCGGCACCGCCGCCCAGGCCGCCGGCCCAGCCCGCCAAGAAGTGCAAGCCTGGCGAGAAATGCTGAACAGACTTGAGCCCCGATCCGGATGCGATCAGAATCGGGGCTCTCGCTTGTGCAGGACTGGGGAGGGGGAGCCATGTGCGATCGTTGCGATCAGCGTTTATCTCTCGCTTTCGTGCCGTCGCGGCGCGGCCTGTTGCTCGGCGCATCCGCCATGCTCATTTCCAGCCTTGCGCGCGCCAAGGAGGACAGGAAGGAGGACAGGAAGGAGAAGAAGCCGCCGAAGCCGCAAAACGTCATATCGCCCGAGGCCGCGCTCGAACGGCTGAAGCAGGGCAATGAGCGCTATGTCCAGGGCGTCGCGCGCCGCCATGATTTCAGGCATGAGCGAAAAGCGCTCGCATCGGGCCAGAACCCCTATGCCGCGATCCTTGGCTGCGCGGATTCGCGGATCGCGCCGGAATATGCCTTCGATTCCGGCCGCGGCGATCTCTTCGTCTGCCGCGTGGCCGGGAATTTCGCCAATCCGGAAAGCGTGGCCAGCCTGGAATATGCGGTCTCGGTGCTTGCAACCCCGGCGATCCTGGTGCTCGGCCACGATGCCTGCGGCGCGGTGGACGCCACCATCAAATCGCTGAAGGACAACACCACGCTGCCGGGCCATCTGCCCTCGCTGGTCGAGGGACTGGCGCCTGCGGTGAAGGCGGTCTCGGGGCAGGCGGGCGATGTGCTCGCCAATGCCATCAAGCAGAACGTGATCGACACCGTTGCCACGCTGAAGTCGGCCACGCCGATCCTGAGCGCCGCGGTCGATCAGGGCAAGCTCAAGGTCGCCGGCGGCATCTACCGGCTTGGCAGCGGCAAGGTCGACATGGTGGCCTGAGGGGCCAAAAGGCGCAAAATAGGGTAAATGCGACCCCATTGATCCCAGAATCGGGGCTTATTTCCTTGCTTCTGGCCGAAATCGCGCTATATAGCCCGCCATCTCACACGGAAACATGGCTGTAGAGGCCGTCCGGTGGCAACCGGGCCGCAAAGGTCCGTTTGCTCACGCGTTTCCGGAGGAACCAACCGGAGAATACATAAATGGCGCTTCCTGATTTCTCGATGCGCCAGCTGCTTGAGGCTGGCGTGCATTTCGGTCACCAATCGCATCGGTGGAATCCGAAAATGGCGGAGTACATTTTCGGTACCCGCAACAACATCCACATCATCGACCTCGCCCAGACCGTGCCGATGCTGCACCATGCCTTGCAGGCGGTCAGCGACACCGTCGCCAAGGGCGGCCGCATCCTGTTCGTCGGCACCAAGCGGCAGGCGCAGGACAATGTCGCCGACGCGGCCAAGCGCTCCGCGCAGTATTTCGTCAATTCACGCTGGCTCGGCGGCACGCTGACCAACTGGAAGACGATTTCGGCCTCGATCAAGCGGCTGCGGCATCTTGATGAGGTGCTGGCCTCGGGCGAAGCCAACTCCTACACCAAGAAGGAGCGGCTGACCCTGCAGCGCGAGCGTGACAAGCTCGACCGCTCGCTCGGCGGCATCAAGGACATGGGCGGCCTGCCCGACATGATCTTCGTGATCGACACCAACAAGGAAGACATCGCGATCCAGGAGGCGCAGCGCCTCAACATTCCGGTGGCCGCGATCGTCGACACCAATTCCGATCCGAAGGGCATCACCTATGTGGTGCCGGGTAATGACGACGCCGGCCGCGCCATCTCGCTCTATTGCGATCTGGTTGCGCGTGCCGCGATCGACGGCATTTCGCGCGCCCAGGGCGATTCGGGCATCGATATCGGCGCTTCGGCGGCCCCGGTCGTCGAGGATGTTCCGACTGCGCCGGCGGCTGGCGGCTTCCAGGGCCTGCCCGGTCCGCGCGGCACCGCCGACGACCTCAAGAAGCTGCAGGGCGTCTCGGGCGCGATCGAGAAGAAGCTCAACGATCTCGGCGTGTTCCATTATTGGCAGCTGGCCGAGCTCGACCACGACACCGCGCATCAGATCGGCGAAGAGGTCGGTCTGCCGAGCCGCGCCGATGCCTGGGTCGCGCAGGCCAAGAAGCTGACCGCGGAAGCGGAATAAACCTCAAGGCGCGAGGGCCGGCTGTTTTTCGGCCCTCACACAGCAACGATAGATTCCTGGTGGCTGGGGCGGCGTGGCGGTTGAGCCGCGCCGTTCTCGGTCCGGACAGGCAAAAGGAAAATCAGCAATGGCTACTATCACCGCAGCGATGGTGAAGGACCTGCGCGAGTCGACCGGCGCAGGCATGATGGATTGCAAGGCCGCTCTCACCGAGACCGGCGGCGACATGACGGCTGCGCAGGACTGGCTGCGAAAGAAGGGCCTCTCGAAAGCCGCCAAGAAGGCCGGCCGCGTCGCGGCTGACGGCCTGATCGGCGCGCTCACCAAGGGCACCAAGGGCGTCGTGGTCGAGGTCAATTCCGAGACCGATTTCGTCGCGCGCAACGAGCAGTTCCAGGGCCTGGTCAAGATGATCGCCCAGGTCGCGCTCGACGTCGGTGCCGACGTCGAGAAGATCAAGGCCGCCAAGGTCGGCAGCGTCACGGTGGAGACCGCGATTGCGGATGCGATCGCGACCATCGGCGAGAACATGACGCTGCGCCGTGCCGCCGAGCTGCAAGTCAGCCAGGGCGTGGTGTCAAGCTACATCCATGGCGCCGTGGTGGACGGCGCCGGCAAGATGGGCGTGATCGTCGCGCTCGAATCGCCCGGCAAGACCGACGAGCTCGCCGCGCTCGGCCGCCAGCTCGCGATGCATGTCGCCGCCGCCAATCCGCAGGCACTCGATCCCTCGGGCCTCGATCCCGAGATCGTTAAGCGCGAGAAGGACGTCCTCGCCGACAAATACCGTCAGCAGGGCAAGCCGGAGAACGTGATTGAGAAGATCGTCGAATCCGGCCTGAAGACCTTCTACAAGGAAGTCTGCCTGCTGGAGCAGGCCTTCATCCACGACACCGGCAAGTCGGTGGCGCAGGCGGTGAAGGAAGCTGAGGGCAAGGTCGGCGGCCCCGTGAAGATTACCGGCTTTATGCGCTATGCTCTGGGCGAGGGAATCGAGAAGCAGGAATCCGATTTCGCTGCCGAAGTCGCGGCTGCCACCGGCAAGAAGTAAGCGGGCCAAGAGCTTCCGGCGTCCTGCGCCGGAAGCTTCCTGCAAGCAGAGGCGAGTGCGAATGGCGGAGCCGGTCTATCGTCGCGTGGTGGTCAAGCTGTCGGGCGAATATCTCGCTGGCAGCCAACCTTTCGGCATTGATCAGGTCACCGTCGATCGCATCGCCTCCGAGCTGATCGCTGCGCAAAAGCTCGGCGCCGAGATTGCGGTGGTGGTCGGCGGCGGCAACATGGTGCGTGGCGGCTCCGCGCGCGGCGTGTCGCGGACCACAGGCGACACCATGGGCATGCTCGCAACCGTCATGAATTGCCTGGCGCTGGAGGCGGCGATCGAGGGCCAGGGCGGCGCCGCCAAGGCGCTTTCGGCCTTCGTGATGCCAGAGATCTGCGATCTGTTCACCCGCAGTGCGGCGCACAAGGCCTTGGGCGAAGGCCAAATCGTCGTTCTGGGTGGTGGAACCGGCAATCCCTTCTTCACCACCGACACCACGGCCGTGCTGCGCGCTGCCGAAATCGATGCGCAGGCGGTGCTGAAAGCCACCAATGTCGACGGGGTCTATAGCGCCGATCCCAAAAAGGACCCCGCCGCCAAGCGCTTCGATCGCCTGACCCATACGGAGGCGATCGAGGGTGGCTACAAGGTGATGGATGCGACCGCATTCGCGCTTGCCCGCGAGACGTCGCTGCCTATCATCGTGTTCTCGATCGCCGAGCCCGGCTCGATTGGCGCCGTGCTGTCCGGCACGGGACGCGGGACCGTCGTTGCCGGCTGATCGGAAAAGGCGCCGACCGCCACGCGACGAGAGCCCGGGCCGACGACAGCGAGCCGGTTTTGGCCGGGATGAACTTTGAGAAATGACGGGAGAGCGTTATGCCCACGGGTAAGTTCGACATCAACGAATTGAAGCGCCGCATGCAGGGCGCGACCCAGGCGCTCAAGCACGAACTGAGCGGCCTGCGCACCGGCCGCGCCTCGGCTTCGATGCTGGAGCCGGTGCAGGTCGATGCCTACGGCACTCACATGCCCTTGAACCAACTCGCCACCGTGAGCGTCCCCGAGCCGCGCATGATCTCGGTGCAGGTCTGGGACAAGACCATGGTGAAGGCGGTCGAGAAGGCCATCATCGATTCCAATCTCGGCCTGTCGCCCGCGACCGAAGGCCAGGTGCTGCGGCTGCGCATCCCCGAATTGAACCAGGAGCGCCGCAAGGAGCTCGTGAAGGTCGCGCACAAATATGCGGAAGCCGCGCGCGTCGCCGTCCGCCATGTCCGCCGCGACGGCCTCGATCTGGTCAAGAAGCTCGAGAAGGGGCACGAGATCTCCGAGGATGATTCCGAGCGCCTCGCCGCCGATGTGCAGAAGGCGACCGACGGCACCATCGGCGAAATCGACCAGCTGCTTGCGGCCAAGGAAAAAGAGATCCTCACGGTTTGAAGGACCGTCCGATGTCCAACGCAGCCCCGATCGTGCCGGACGCCGATCGCACCGATGCCCCGCTGCATGTCGCCCTCATCATGGACGGCAATGGGCGCTGGGCCGCGGCGCGCGGATTGCCGCGGGCGGAGGGGCATCGGCGCGGGGTCGATGCGCTCAGGCGCGTGGTGCGCGCCGCGCACGAACTCAACATCGGCTATCTCACCATTTTCTCCTTCTCATCGGAAAACTGGTCGCGCCCGGCAGCCGAGATCGGCGACCTGTTCGGCCTGTTGCGCCGCTTCATCCGCAATGACCTCGCAAGCCTGCATCGCGACGGCGTGCGGGTGCGGGTGATCGGCGAACGCTTTGGCCTCGAGCCCGACATCTGCGCCCTGTTGAGCGAAGCCGAGGAGCTGACGCGCAACAACAGCCGGCTGACGCTGGTGGTCGCGTTCAACTACGGCTCGCGCCAGGAGATCGCGCGCGCGGCGCAGCGGATGGCGCGCGAGGTCGCAGACGGCAAACGTGATCCCGACAGTATCGATGCGGAAACGCTCGGCCGCTATCTTGATGCGCCGGATATTCCGGCCCCCGACCTCATCATCCGCACCTCGGGCGAGCAGCGGCTTTCCAATTTCCTGCTCTGGCAGGCGGCCTATAGCGAGCTCGTCTTCGTGCCGATGCATTGGCCGGATTTCGACAAGGCTGCGCTCGAAGGCGCCATTGCCGAATTCGCCAGACGCGAGCGCCGGTTCGGCGGGCTCGTGGCGAAAACCGCATCGTGAGCAAAGGCGAGGCCGTGGCGACGCAGCCTGATGCACCTGCGTCGCGCAATCTTTTGCTGCGTGTCCTCGCAGCCGTTGTGCTGGTGCCGCTGGTGCTTGGCTGCGCCTATCTCGGCGGCGTGCTCTGGGGCGCGCTCGTCACGCTCGCCCTGATCGGGCTGTTTCTTGAATGGCTGATGGTGGTCGGCGTTCTCGGGCAGAGGCGCGTCGCCATGGCGGGAGCGATCGCGCTGGCCGTCGCCGGCGCCTGCCTTGCGCTCGCACGAATTGAGCCGGCGCTGCTTGCGGCCGCGATCGGGCTTGTCGCGGTCGGTGGACTGGCCTCGCAGCGCCGCCTCTGGGCCGTTGCGGGTTTTCTTTATGCGGCAAGTCCCTTGTTCGCGGCGATCCTGCTGCGCGCCGATCAACAGCTGGGATTTGCCGCGCTGATCTTTGTGCTCCTGGTGGTCTGGGCGACCGATATCGGCGGCTACTTTTTTGGTCGCGGCATCGGCGGCCCGAAACTCTGGCCGCGCGTCAGCCCGAACAAGACTTGGGCCGGCGCGGTTGGCGGCTTTCTCGGAAGCCTCGTCGTGGCGGCGGGCTTTGCCGGTGCCGGGATCGGACGCATGGTCCCGCTGCTAGTCGTCGGCGGGCTCTTCTCGGTCGCGGGACAACTCGGCGATCTCTTTGAATCCGCTGTGAAACGCCGGTTCGGGGTGAAAGATTCCAGCCACATCATCCCCGGCCATGGCGGGTTGATGGACCGGCTCGACAGCCTGGTGGCCGTGCTTGTGCTGGCGGCGGTTTTCGGATTTGTGCGACACGGTGCCGATGGCATTGGCCGCGGTCTTATGGTTTGGTGAAACGATGAACCCCGTTCCATTGCGTAACAACAAGGCTGCGACGGACGACGTCCGCAGCGTCACCGTGCTGGGCGCGACCGGTTCGATCGGCGACAGCACCATGGACCTGTTGCGCGGGGCGCGCGACCGCTACCGGGTCGAGGCCGTGACGGGCAACAGCAATGTGCAGGGGCTCGCCAAACTCGCCCGCGAGTTCAACGCGCGCTTTGCGGCCGTGGCAGATCCCGCGCGCCTGAGCGAATTGCGCGAGGCTTTGGCCGGCAGCGGTATCGAATGCGGGGCAGGCGAGAGCGCGATCATCGAGGCCGCCGCGCGCCCGGCCGAATGGGTGATGGCCGCGGTTTCGGGGGCTGCCGGATTGAAGCCGGCGCTGGCCGCGGTCGATCGCGGCGCCACCGTTGCGCTTGCCAACAAGGAGTGCCTCGTCTGTGCCGGCGACTTCTTCATGGAGCGCGCGGCCAAGGCCGGTGCCTGCATCCTGCCCTCGGATTCCGAGCATAATGCGCTGTTCCAGGCGCTGGCGTCGGGAAACCGCGATGAGCTCGTGCGCGTGATCATCACTGCGTCCGGCGGTCCGTTTCGTACCTGGGCGGCATCCGACATCGAGCAGGCGACGCTGGCGCAGGCGTTGAAACATCCGAACTGGAGCATGGGCCAGAAGATCACCATCGATTCCGCCTCGATGATGAACAAGGGGCTCGAGGTGATCGAGGCCGCCTACCTCTTCAGCCTGAAGCCGGACGAGATCGACGTCCTGGTTCATCCGCAATCGATCATCCACGGCATGGTCGAGTTTTCCGACCGCTCGGTCGTGGCCCAGCTCGGAGCGCCCGACATGCGCATCCCGATCGCCCATTGCCTGGGCTGGCCGGACCGCATCAAGGGCCCGTCGGCCAGGCTTGATCTGGCCAAAATCGGCCAGCTCACCTTCGAAGCTCCCGATTTCGAGCGCTTTCCGGGGTTGCGGCTGGCCTATGAAGCGCTACGTACCGGACGGGGCGCGACGACGGTATTCAATGCGGCGAACGAGGTCGCAGTGGCCGCCTTCATTGCGGGGAAGATCAGGTTCGGCGCGATTGCGCGTCTGGTGGAGGCGACCATCGACAGCTGGATTCGCTCCAGCAATCTGGCCGCGCTGCACTCGGCCGATGAAGCCATCGCCCTTGACCATAACGCCCGAAGTCTGGCTGCCTCCCTATTGCCTCAAATTGCCTTAAAGGCATCCTAGAGGCTAGGGACGGAGCCCCAAGGCTCTCTTTGAGGGAATCCGATGACCGAATTTTTTCTTCATAGTTTCAATGTGTTGGGCCATGGCCTGATCGGTTATCTGATCCCGTTTTTGTTCGTCCTGACCATTGTCGTCTTCTTCCACGAACTCGGTCACTTCTGGGTCGCCCGGCGTGCCGGGGTCAAGGTGCTGACCTTCTCGCTCGGCTTCGGACCCGAGCTGGTTGGCTTCAATGACCGTCATGGCACCCGCTGGAAGATTTCGGCGGTGCCGCTCGGCGGCTATGTGAAGTTCTTCGGCGACGACACCGAGGCATCGACGCCCTCGGCCAATGCGCTCGCCAACATGACCGAGGAAGAGAAGCAGGGCAGCTACCATCACAAGAAGGTCGGCCCGCGCGCGGCCATTGTCGCTGCCGGCCCGATTGCCAATTTCATCCTGGCGATTGTGATCTTCACCTGCCTGTTCACCTTCTTTGGCAAGCCCTCGACCACCGCCCGGGTCGACAAGATCGAGGTGGGGAGCGCGGCGGCTGCCGCCGGGTTCCAGGTCGGCGACATCGTGCAGTCGATCGACGGCAGCAAGATCGAGACCTTCAACGACATGCAGCGCATCGTCTCGATTCGTCCCGGTGAGAAGCTGCATTTTGTGATCAAGCGGGGCGATTCGACCGTCGAACTCGACGGCACGCCCGAGTTAAGGGAAGTGAAAGACGCTTTTGGGAACGTGCATAAGCAGGGCGTGCTCGGCATCACCCGCCAGACGGCGGCCGGCGATGTGCTGACCGAGCGTGTCGATCCGGCCACTGCATTGTGGCTGGGGGTGAAGGAGACCTGGTTCGTGGTCGACCGGACGCTTGCCTATATCGGCGGGGTCTTCGTCGGGCACGAGGCGGCGAACCAGTTTGGCGGGCCGATCGGGATCGCGCGGATCTCCGGCCAGGTCGCGGCGACGGGGGGATTGCCGGGCCTGATCCAGCTGGCCGCGATTCTGTCCATTTCCATCGGGCTGTTGAACCTGTTCCCGGTTCCACTGCTCGACGGGGGACATCTCCTTTTCTACGCGGTGGAGGCGGTGCGCGGGCGCCCGCTGTCGGAACGGGCCCAGGAAATGGGGTTCCGAATCGGGCTCGGATTGGTGCTGATGTTGATGGTATTCGCGACCTACAACGACATCCTGCACCTCGCGGCATCGTGAGGTGGCTTTTTTGTGGCGTTGCCCAATGGCAACGTCTTGGAATGAAAATGGAATTGTAGCCTCTTGTAGCGTTTGCCCCCCCGGCGAATTTCGCTAGAAACAACTGGCAAAGAGAATCTGTCCGGGACGTGGGGTACGGCCCGGCACTGGAATGACAAGGGCGCGTTGCGCATGAAGTTTGGAATGCGAGTGCGGGGGGGCATGCTCGCCGCCCTGATCATGTTCGCCGTGCCGGTGGCTACCGCGCTGGTGGCTACTTTTGCGTCCGCTCCGGCGGCCGCGCAGACGGTGGCTTCGATCGAGGTCGAGGGGAACCGACGCGTCGAGGCGGAGACGATTCGCTCCTACTTTAAGCCCGGCCCGAACGGCCAGCTTGACGCCGGCCGGATTGACGACGGCCTGAAGGCCCTGATCGAGACCGGCCTGTTCCAGGACGTGAAGATCAACCGCGACCGCGGCCGGATCGTTGTCGTGGTGGTCGAAAATCCCGTGATCAACCGCGTCGCCTTCGAGGGCAACAAGAAGATCAAGGACGAGCAGCTGTCGGCTGAAATCCAGTCGAAGGCGCGCGGCACGTTCTCCCGTCCCATGGTCCAGTCGGACGCCCAGCGAATCGCCGAGATCTATCGCCACTCGGGCCGCTACGACGTTCACGTGACGCCGGAAATTATCGAGCAGCCCAACAACCGCGTCGACCTCGTCTTCACGATCGAGGAGGGGGTGAAGACGGGCGTCAAGTCGATCGAGTTCGTCGGCAACAGCTTCTATTCGTCCTACCGCCTCCGGGACGTCATCAAGACACGCGAGACGAACTGGCTGAGCTTCCTCGGCAACGGCGACACCTATGATCCGGACCGTGTCGAGGCCGATCGCGACCTGATTCGCCGCTTTTACCTGAAGCACGGCTTTGCCGACGTGCAGGTGGTGGCCGCGCTGACCGAATACGATCCGGACAAGAAAGGCTTTCTCGTCACCTTCAAGATCGAGGAAGGCCAGCAATACCGCGTCGGCTCGGTCAAATACGAATCCAGCATTCCGAACTTCGACCCCAACACGCTCTCGAGCTTCTCGCACGTGTATGTCGGCTCGCTCTACAATGCCGAGGCGTTGGAAAAGTCGGTCGAGGAAATGCAGATCGAGGCCTCGCGGCGGGGCTATGCGTTCGCGGTGGTGCATCCGCGCGGCGATCGCAATTTCGACTCCCACACGGTGTCGATCGTGTTCTCCATCGACGAGGGCCCGCGCACCTATATCGAGCGCATCAACATCCGCGGCAACACCCGCACCCGGGATTATGTGATCCGCCGCGAATTCGATATCTCCGAGGGCGACGCCTACAACCGCGCGCTGGTCGACCGCGCCGAGCGGCGACTGAAGAACCTCGACTATTTCAAGGACGTGAAGATCACCACCGAGCCCGGCTCGTCCAGCGACCGCGTGATCCTCAACGTCAATCTCGAGGAGAAGTCGACCGGCGACTTCTCGGTGTCGGGCGGCTATTCGACCACCGACGGCGCGCTGGCTGAAGTCTCGATCTCCGAGCGCAACTTCCTCGGTCGCGGCCTGTTCGCCAAGGCGGCCGTGACCTATGGGCAGTATGCCCGCGGCCTGTCGCTGTCGTTTGTCGAGCCCTATCTGCTCGATTACCGTGTCGCGCTCGGACTGGACGCGTTTTATCGCCAGCAGATGGCGAACAACTACATCGCCTACGGCACCAAGACGATCGGCTTCAGCCCGCGGCTCGGCCTGCAGCTGCGTGAAGATCTGTCCTTGCAGCTGCGCTACTCGATCTATCAGCAGACGATCTCGTTGCCGTCCTACCTCGCCAACTGTAACAACGTGATCGGCAACGGCATGGCCTTCAATCCGTCGCCGGCGTTCGTGAATTCGATTGGCGGTCCGGCTGCCGCGAACGCGCTCGGCGCAGTCGATGCGTCGGGCATGGGTCTGTGGTGCTACAGCGACGGCGAGGCTTCGCTGCCGGTGCGCAAGGAGCTGTCGCAGGGCGCGGCGCTCACCTCTGCGATCGGCTATACGCTGAACTACAACACCCTCGACAACAACAAGAACCCGACCGACGGCCTCTTGATCGACTTCAAGCAGGACTTTGCCGGCGTCGGCGGCGACGTCAGCTACCTGAAGAGCCAGATCGACGGCAAATATTACGCTCCGCTGGTTTCCGACATCGTCGGCCTGGTGCACCTGCAGGGCGGCATCCTGAACAAGCTCGGCAACAAAGAACTGCGCATGCTGGATAACTTCCAGATGGGTCCGAACCTGGTCCGCGGCTTCGCGCCCAACGGCATTGGTCCGCGCGATATCAACCCCTTCGGTACCCAGGATGCTATCGGCGGCACCAAGTACTGGGGTGCGTCGTTCGAACTGCAGATGCCGTTCTGGTTCCTGCCCAAGGAAGTGGGTCTGAAGGGCGCGGTCTATGCCGACGCCGGTGGTCTCTACGACTACCAGGGCCCGACGACGTGGGCGTTCACCGGCGAAACGACGACGCCTGCGACGCAGAAGGGTGGGACGGGGGGCTGTGTGGGTCCGACCCAGCCGCCGGCCTATAGCGCCGGGACCTGTACGGGCCTGGTGTATGACGACAGCAAGGTCATCCGTACCTCGGTCGGTGTCGGCCTGATCTGGGCCTCGCCCTTCGGTCCGCTGCGCTTCGACTACGCCGTGCCGCTCACCAAGGGTCAGTTCGACCGCGTGCAGCAGTTCAAGTTCGGCGGCGGCACCAGCTTCTGATCCGGCCAAGTGCGCGATGCGATTTTGTTGAATCGCATCGCGCTTTATGTATTTGATGAGGCATGATCTTTCCGAAAAGCGCGGCTCCCGCGTCAGTTCGCATCATGCCCAAGCAGCGCAAATCGTGACGGAGCGAATGGCGCAGCCGAGTTTCTTCAGAGACCCTCCACCATCGACGCTGGCCCAGCTTGCCGCGTCGACCGGCGCGGTGTTGGTCGACGCGTCACGGGCCGACCAGAGGGTCAAGGGACTGGCCTCGCTCGACGAAGCTGGGCCGGCCCATCTCGCCTTCTTCGACAACCTCAAATATGTCGACCAGCTCGCCGCGACCAAGGCCGGCGCGATCCTCGTGAGCCCGCGCTTCGAGGCGCAGGTGCCGCCCCATGTCGCGGTGCTGCGCGCCAAGCAGCCGTTCCGCGCCTTTGTGCAGATCGCGCGCGAGCTGCATCAGGATGCGCTGCGGCCGCAGTCCTGGTTCGGCTGCGAGGGCATTGCGCCGTCGGCCATCATCGACCCCACCGCGCGGCTTGAGGATGGCGTCATTGTCGAGCCGCTCGCCGTCATCGGCGCCAATGTCGAGATCGGCGCGGGCACCGTGGTCGGGGCCGCCGCCGTGATCGGCGCCAATGTGAAGATCGGCCGCGACTGCAATGTCGGGGCCCATTCGTCAATCCAATGCGCCCTGATCGGCAACAATGTGCTGATGCATCCCGGCTGCCATATCGGCCAGGACGGCTACGGCTTCATCTTCTTCGGCCCCGAGGGCCATCTCAAGGTGCCGCAGACCGGGCGCGTGCTGATCCAGAACGACGTGGAGATTGGTGCCGGAACCACCATCGACCGCGGCAGCCTGCGCGACACCGTGATCGGCGAGGGCACCAAAATCGACAACCAGGTCCAGATCGGCCACAATGTGACCATCGGCCGCCGCTGCCTGCTGGCGGCCCAGATCGGACTCGCGGGCAGCCTGACCATTGGTGACAATGTGGCGTTGGGAGCAAAAGTCGGGATCAACAACCATCTGAAGATCGGCGATGGCGCCCAGGTCACCGCCATGAGCGGGGTCAAGGACGACATTCCCCCGGGCGAGCGTTGGGGCGGGTACTTTGCCAGGCCGACCAAGCAATGGTTCCGGGAAATCCTGGCCGTGGAGCGCCTCGTGCAAGACGGCGCTCAACACGGCGCGCGTGACACCAAGACGAACGCGGCGAAAGACGAGGGGCGGGAGTGATGGAGGAGGCACCGATCAGGTTCGAGATGGTCGATATCAACGACATTCTCAAAACCCTTCCACACCGTTATCCGATGCTCTTGATCGACAAGGTCATCAATATCCGCACCGACTACAGCGGCATCGGCGTCAAGAACGTCACCTTCAACGAGCCTTGCTTCCTCGGTCATTTCCCCGAGCGCCCGGTCTATCCCGGCGTGATGATGATCGAGGCGATGGCGCAGACCGCGGGCGTGATCGGTATCAAATCGGTCGAGGGGACCCAGAAGCCGCGTGCGGTCTATTTCCTGACCATCGACAAGTGCAAGTTCAGGAAGCCTGTGATGCCCGGTGACACCATCGAGTATCACATGCGCTCCATCGGCCGCCGCAAGGCCATGTGGTGGTTTCACGGCGAGGCCAAGGTCAACGGCGCGGTCGCCGCGGAAGCCGATGTCGGGGCGATGCTGACCGATTAGCGAGCCTTCCATTATTGGAAGCGCGAGACTTTCGACCCCGTCATGCTGAGGCGCCGAAGCGCAGCGCAGGCCTCGAGCAGTCGAATGCAGAACCGTCATCCTGAGGCGCGAGCTTAAGCGAGCCTCGAAGGATGAATCGGCCCCCGCTGCAGCCGCCCGGGCCGTCGCCCTTCGAGGCTCGCGTTCCGCGAGCGCCTCAGGGTGACGGAGATAGAGCGGCGGCCGTTTCAGACCAAAGGCTCTCACCTGCGTATCGCAACACGGCGTAATCATCTGTCACTGGACAGGGTTAAGGCCGCAGGCTAACCACCGGCAAATCAAACGAAATCCTGAAAAGCCTGGGGTGACTTTGTCGATGAGCACAATCGATCCGACCGCACGCGTTGAGGATGGCGCCGTGATCGGCGAGGGTACCTCGGTCGGCCCCTTCTGCATGATCGGCCGGAATGTCGTGATCGGCAGGAATTGCAGGCTGATCGGCCACGTCCACATCACCGCGCAAACGACGATCGGTGACGATTGCACCATCTACCCGTTCGTCTCCTTGGGCGGGCCGCCGCAATCGCTAAGTTATCGCGGGGAACTCACGAAGCTCCAGATTGGCTCCGGCTGCACCATCCGCGAATCCGTCACCATGAATGCCGGCACGGTTGCAGGCGGCGGCATCACCAGCGTTGGCGACCGCGGTTACTTCATGAACTGCGCCCATGTTGGTCACGACTGCCACGTCGGCAATGACGTGATCTTCGCGACCTCGGCAACGCTTGGCGGCCATTGCGAGATCGGCGATTTCGTCTTCATCGGCGGCCTGTCGGCGGTGCACCAGTTCACCCGGATCGGATCGCAGGTGATGGTCGGCGGCGTCTGCGGCGTGCGTGACGACATCATCCCCTATGGCCTCGTCAACGGCCAATACGCCGTCCTCGAAGGCCTCAACCTCATCGGCATGAGGCGGCGCAAATTCACCCGCGAGCGGCTCGCGACTGTGCGCGCGTTCTACAAGAAGCTGTTTCACGGCCCCGGCGTGTTCGCCGAGCGGCTTGCGTCCGTGCAGGGGCTCGCCAGCGAGGATCCCGCGATTGCCGATATCCTGACCTTCATTGCGAATGGGAAGCATCGGCCGCTCTGCCTCCCGGCCGCGAGCGGCCAGCAGGACTGACGCATGGCATTGCCGCCCGCCGAACAGGTCTCTTCTCCCGTCGGCGTCATCGCGGGAGGCGGGGTGATGCCGTTTGCGGTTGCGGAGTCGCTTTCAAGGCGCGGCATCGCGCCGGTCATGTTCGCGCTGCGTGGCGTCTGCGAGTCGGCGCAGCTTGCGCGCTTTCGCCATCACTGGATTTCGGTCGGCCAACTCGGGCGGGCGATGCGGCTGCTTCGCAGCGAAGGCTGCCGCGACCTCATCTTCATCGGCACGCTGGGCCGGCCGGCGCTGTCTGAAATTCGCCTGGATTGGGGCACGCTGCGCGTGCTGCCCCAGGTCTTTGCGTCGTTCCGGGGCGGCGACGATCATTTGCTCTCGAGCGTCGGCCGCATTTTCGAGCGCGAAGGTTTTCGCATGGTAGGCATCAAGGACATCGCGCCCGATCTGCTCGCGCCGGAAGGCTGTTTCACGCGTGCCGTGCCCGACGCGGATGCGAATGCCGATATCGCACGTGCGCGCGACGTGCTCGACGCGCTCGGCCCGTTCGACATCGGGCAGGCGGTCGTCGTGATCGATCGCCATGTGGTCGGGGTGGAGGACATCGAGGGCACCGACGGTTTGCTCGCGCGTATCGCGAGCCTGCGTGAAAGGGGGCGCATCCGCGCCAAAGAATGCCGTGGCGTGCTGGTGAAGGCGCCCAAGCGCGGCCAGGACCTGCGCTTCGACCTGCCCACCATCGGCCCGCGCACGGTCGAGGGGGCAGTGAAGGCGAAGCTTGCGGGCATTGCAGTGGCGGCCGGCAGCACGCTTCTGGCCCAGCCGCAGGCCATGATCGAGACGGCCGACAAAGCCGGCCTGTTCGTCACGGGCGTATCAGCGTGATGGCCTCGCGCATGACGGGGCGGATCGGGCGGCGGATCTTTCTGATCGCCACCGAAGAGTCGGGCGACAGGCTCGGCGCTGCGCTGATGAAGGTGCTGCGCCAGCGGCTCGGCGATGCCGTGGTGTTTGAAGGCATCGGTGGCCGCGCCATGGCGAGGGAAGGTCTCGCCACGCTGTTTCCGATCGAGGAGCTGTCGATCGTCGGTCTCGCCGCGGTGGTCAAGCAGCTGCCGAAGATCCTTCGGCTGATCCGGCAAACCACCGACGCTGCGCTTGCCGCCGAGCCCGATGTGCTCGTGATCATCGACAGCCCCGATTTCACCCATCGCGTCGCGCGGCGGGTGCGCGCGCGCGATCCCTCTATTCCCATCGTCAACTATGTCTCGCCTTCGGTGTGGGCGTGGCGACAGGGACGCGCGCGCGCCATGCGCCGCTATGTCGATCATGTGCTGGCGCTGCTGCCCTTCGAGCCGGCAGCCTATCAGCGGTTGGCTGGACCGCCCTGCAGTTATGTCGGCCATCCGCTGACCGAGCAGTTCGCAACCTTGCGGCCCAATGCGACGGAGCAGGCGCGGCGCGACAGCGAGCCGCCGGTGCTGCTGGTGCTGCCCGGCAGCCGCCGCAGCGAGGTCCGGCATCATCTGGCGGTGTTCGGTGCGGCGCTCGGGAATTTACGCGACCAAGGGGTCCGTTTCGAGCTGATGCTGCCGACCATGCCGCACCTCGTTGATACCGTGCGTGAAGGCATCGCCGGCTGGCCGGTCGCGCCGACCATCGTGATGGGCGAAGCCGACAAGCGCGCGGCGTTCCGAAGCGCGCGCGCCGCGCTCGCCAAATCCGGCACGGTGACGCTCGAGCTTGCGATCGCGGGCGTGCCGATGGTCACGGCGTATAAGGTCGGCGAGCTTGAGGCCTTCATCCTGCGCCGCGCGATCAAGGTGCAGTCGGTGATCCTCGCCAATCTCGTCATCGGCCAAGAGGTGATTCCGGAATTCCTGCAGGAGAACTGCACCCCCGAAAACCTCGGGCGCGCTTTGGGCGCCATTCTTGGCGATACGCCGGAGCGGCGTCGGCAGGTCGAGGCGTTCGAGACAATCGACGCGATCATGTCGACCGGCAAGGAGCCGCCGAGCGTGCGGGCCGCCGACATCGTGCTGGCGACGATGCGCAAGGCGCGCAACGCGGGCTAAGCGATCGCGTCCGCGACCGCCTTGCCAATCGCGGCAATCGCTGCGCTGCGCTTGTCCTCGTCCGCGGAGCATTGCGTCAGATACGCCGTGATCATCACCGGGGCACGGTCCTTGGGCCAGACCACGGCGATGTCGTTGGCGCTGCCGTGCGCGCCCGAGCCTGTCTTGTCGCCGACGCGCCAATTCTTCGGCAGGCCGGCGCGCAGGCGCGCATCACCGGTCTTGCAGCCGATCAGCCAGGCGTTGAGCTGGTCGCGCGAGGGCGGCAGCAATGCGACGCCAAGCGTCAGGGTCTGGAGGTTGCGCGCCATCGCCTGCGGTGTCGTGGTGTCGCGCTCATCACCGGCCTCGGCGGTGTTGAGCGACGGCTCGGTGCGATCGAGCCGGGTGATGTTGTCGCCGATGGCGCGGGCATATTGGGTCACGGCGGACGGGCCGCCCATGCTGGCAAGCAAGAGGTTCGCGGCGGTGTTGTCGCTCAGGGTCACCGCGGCTTCGCAAAGTTCCGCGACCGTCATGTCGCCGCCTACGTGCTGCTTGGTCACTGGCGCATAATCCAGAAGATCGGCTGCGGTGACGGGAATGCGGCGCGTGAGCTGCTCCTTGCCGGCATCGACGCGGGAGAGAATCGCGGCTGCGCAGAGACATTTGAACGTGCTGCACATCGGAAACCGCTCGTCTTCGCGATGGCCAACGACCTCGCCGGTTCCCGTGTCGAGCACGCCCACGCCGAGCCGGCCGCCGCTGTCGGCCTCGATCCTGGCGAAGGTCTCCGCGAGGCCGGCGAGCTTGCCTTCGGACCCGAAGGCGCGAGCGTGCCAACCGATCGTCGAGGCGCCCGAGATCGTTGCAAGTGCGGCGGTGGTGAAGCGGCGGCGCGTCAGCATGTTTCAATCTCCTTTGCAGCGCGCGTTTGGTCGCAACCAATGGCGGCGCAAAGGTGGCAGGTGCCGGATGAGCGCAAGTCACATCCCCTAGCTCAGCTGTCATCGCCCGCAAGCGGGCGATCCAGTAACCCGCGGCCTCTCGGCTCAAGCACCACCGTCTCTGGAATACTGGATCGTCCGGTCAAGGCCGGACGATGACGGCGGAGTGGTGTCACTGCATTCATCGGACCAAAAGAAAAATCCCGCCCAAGGAGGTCATCCTTGGACGGGATATTCGGCTTCAATCGATCGAGCCGCGTTACTTGCGCTGTTCGATCGGGACGTAGTCGCGGCGGCCCGGGCCGGTGTAGAGCTGGCGCGGACGGCCGATCTTCTGATGCGGGTCCTCGATCATCTCGCTCCACTGGCTGATCCAGCCGACGGTGCGGGCGACGGCGAACAGCACGGTGAACATCGAGGTCGGGAAGCCCATCGCCTTCAGCGTGATGCCCGAATAGAAGTCGACATTCGGATAGAGCTTGCGGTCGATGAAGTACTGATCGGAGAGCGCGATCTTCTCGAGTTCGAGCGCCACCTTCAGAATCGGATCGTCGCCATGGCCGGTCTCCTTGAGGACCGCATGACACATCTTCTGCATGATCTTGGCGCGCGGATCGTAATTCTTGTAGACGCGGTGACCGAAGCCCATCAGGCGGACTTCGGAGTTCTTGTCCTTCACCTTCTTGATGAAGTCCGGGATGTTTTCGACCTTGCCGATCTCATAGAGCATGTTGAGCGCCGCCTCATTGGCGCCGCCATGCGCCGGGCCCCACAGGCAGGCGATGCCGGCGGCGATGCAGGCGAACGGGTTGGCGCCCGAGGAGCCGGCGATGCGCACCGTCGAGGTCGAGGCGTTCTGCTCGTGATCGGCATGCAGGATGAAGATCTTCTCCAGCGCATCCGCGAGCACCGGGCTCACCTTGTATTCCTCGCATGGCACGGCGAAGCACATGTTGAGGAAGTTCTCGGCGAATTTCAGCGAGTTCTTCGGATACACGAAGGGCTGGCCGACCGAGTATTTGTAGGCCATTGCCGCCAAGGTCGGGATCTTCGCGATCATCCGCATCGAGGCGATCATGCGCTGCTTCGGATCGTTGATGTCGGTGGAGTCGTGATAGAAGGCCGCGAGCGCGCCGACCGAAGCCACCATCACCGCCATCGGGTGGGCGTCGCGCCGAAAGCCCTGGAAGAAGCGGGCCATCTGCTCATGCACCATGGTGTGATGCGTGACGCGATAGTCGAAATCCTTCTTCTGGGCGGCGGTCGGCAGCTGCCCGTACAGCAGCAGATAGCAGGTCTCCAGGAAGTCGCCGTGCTCGGCGAGCTGCTCGATCGGGTAGCCGCGGTATTCCAACACGCCGGCATCGCCGTCGATATAGGTGATCTTGGACTGGCAGCTCGCGGTCGAGGTGAAGCCCGGATCGTAGGTAAAAAGGCCGGACTGGCCGTAGAGCTTGCCAATGTCGACCACGTCAGGGCCGACGGTGCCGCTGAGAATCGGGAGGTCGTAGGTCTTGTTGCCGACCGTCAGCGTTGCAGTCTTGGTGTTGGGTGCATCCATCGTGAGTCCCCGATGAAAAATGATCGAAAGCCGGGTGGCTGAGCCTGTCCGGACTTGGCGAGAGGCGGGCGGCAGCCAGTACTTCCAGGCGCGCTGCGAAATGCGTATCTTATTGCTATGTGCGCTGCAAGATGGCGGGTTCAAGAGGTAAAGGCCGACTTAAGTTGAGGCCTGATCCGCCAGTCTTTGCAGCGATTCCGCCCGCCCCAGCACCGAAAGGACCTCAAATATACCAGGCGAGGTGGTCTTGCCGGTCAGCGCCACCCTCAAGGGTTGGGCGACGGCGCCGAGCTTGAGCCCATTCGCCTCGGCAAAGGCGCGCATGGCGGCTTCCGTGGTCTCCTGACCCCAGGGATCGACGCCTTCCAGCGCCGCGCGGAGCCGGCCGATCAGCGCGCGGGTCTCCGGCGTCAGCAGCGCCTGCGCTTTCGGCTCGATCGAAAGCGGCCGGTCGGCGAAGATGAAATAGGCGCCGTCGATCAGCTCGAGCAGGGTTTTTGCGCGCTCCTTCAGGCTCGGCATGGCTGCCAGAAGCTGGGCGCGGGTCACATCATTGAGCTTGGGCTTCAGCTCGGCGCCTTGTGGGACGTGGTCGAGCACGGCCTCGAACATCCTGACCAGCGCGGCGTCATCGGCGTGGCGGATATAATAGCCGTTGAGGTTTTCCAGCTTGGCGAAATCGAACCGCGCTGCGGAGCGGCCGATGCCGGAGAGGTCGAACGCCGCGATCATCTCCTCGGTCGAGAAGATCTCCTGGTCGCCATGGCTCCAGCCGAGCCGCACCAGGTAGTTGCGCAAGGCCGCCGGCAGATAGCCCATGGCGCGGTAGGCGTCGACGCCGAGCGCGCCGTGGCGCTTGGAGAGCTTCGAGCCGTCCGGGCCGTGAATGAGCGGGATGTGCGACATGCTCGGGATCGCCCACTCCATGGCGTCATAGATCTGCTTCTGGCGCGCGGCGTTGATCAGGTGGTCGTCGCCACGGATGATGTGGGTGACGTCCATGTCGTGGTCGTCGACGACGACGGCGAGCATGTAGGTCGGCGTGCCGTCGCCGCGCAACAGGACGAGGTCGTCGAGATTCTCGTTCTGCCAGACCACGCGGCCCTGCACCTGGTCCTCGATCATGGTCTCGCCAGTCAAGGGCGCGCGCAGCCGGATCGTGGGCTTCATGCCGGCGGGCGCGTCAGCCGGATCGCGGTCGCGCCACATGCCGTCGTAAAGCCGGGTGCGGCCCTCCGCTCGCGCCTTCTCGCGCATCTGCTGCAGCTCTTCCGCGCTGGCGTAGCAGCGGTAGGCCTTGCCGGCTGCGAGCAGCGCTTCGGCGACCTCGCGGTGACGCGCGGCGCGGCTGAACTGGTAGATGACCTCGCCGTCCCAATCGAGCTCCAGCCATTTCAGCCCGTCCAGGATGGCCGCAATCGCAGCCTCGGTGGAGCGCTCGCGATCGGTATCCTCGATCCGCAGCAGCATCTTGCCGCCATGCTTTCGGGCATAGAGCCAGTTGAACAGCGCCGTGCGGGCGCCGCCGATATGGAGGAAGCCGGTAGGCGAGGGGGCGAAGCGGGTGACGACGGAGTTGGCCATGAGGTATGCAGGTCGTGAGCGGTTGGGGCGCTGGTGTATAACAGGACGGTGCATAACTAAAGGCTTCGTTAAAGGTTCAAAGCGGTCGCCCCGTGGGCGCGGCGCACGAGCTAGAGCAGCTGCCCAAGGAAATTGCCCAAGGAAGAGCCCTTGGCTCACCCTAGCGAATTTGGCAGAAGGTTCGCTGACTAATCCGCGCTCTTGAGGACGACAGAATGACTTTAGAACCGGCGACGGCAGACACGGCAGAGGTGGGCGGCGATTTCATTCGCGATATCGTCCAGGCCGATCTTGCCACCCAGAGATACAAGCGGATCGTGACCCGGTTCCCGCCGGAGCCGAACGGCTACCTGCATATCGGCCACGCCAAGTCGATCGCGCTCAATTTCGGCATTGCGCAGGAATTCGGCGGCCAGTGCAATCTGCGCTTTGACGACACCAATCCGACCAAGGAGGAGCAGGAATATATCGATTCCATCCAGGCCGACGTGCGCTGGCTCGGCTTCGATTGGGGCGACAATCTGTTTTTTGCCTCGGATTATTTCGACCGCCTCTATGAGTGGGCGGAGGGTATGATCCAGGCGGGGCTCGCCTATGTCGACGACCAGACGCAGGAGCAGATTCGCGCCAATCGCGGCACGCTGACCGAGCCGGGCCGAAACTCGCCGTTTCGCGACCGCTTGCCTAAGGAGAATCTCGACCTGTTCCGCCGCATGAAGGCCGGGGAGTTTCCGAACGGCGCGCGCGTCTTGCGCGCGAAAATCGACATGGCCTCGCCGAACATCAACCTGCGCGATCCCGTGATGTACCGCATCCTGCACGCGCATCATCCGCGCACCGGCGACAAATGGTCGATCTATCCGAGCTACGATTATGCGCATGGCCAGTCGGATGCGATCGAGGGCATCACGCATTCGATCTGCACCCTGGAGTTCGAGGATCACCGGCCGCTCTATGATTGGTTCCTGGACAAGCTGCCGGTGCCCGCGCACCCGCATCAGTACGAATTCGCGCGGCTGAACCTAACCTACACGCTGCTCTCCAAGCGCGTGCTGACCCAGCTGGTGCGTGACGGCCACGTCTCCGGCTGGGACGATCCGCGCATGCCGACCATTGCAGGCCTCAAGCGGCGCGGCGTGCCGCCGGCCGCGGTCCGTGCCTTCGTCAAGCGCATTGGCGTGGCAAAAGCCAACAGCGTGGTCGATGTCGGCATGCTCGAATTCTCGATCCGCGAGGAGCTCAACCGCACGGCGCTACGCCGCATGGCGGTGCTGCGGCCGCTCAAGGTCGTGATCGAGAACTATCCGGAAGGCGGAAGCGAGGAGCTCGAGGCGGTCAACCATCCCGATGATCCGAGCAAAGGGACGCGCCGGATCGCGTTCGGCCGCGAGCTCTATGTCGAGCGCGAGGACTTCATGGAGAACCCGCCGAAGAAGTTCTTCCGCCTGTCGCCCGGCGCCGAGGTGCGGCTGCGCTATGCCTATTTCATCAAGTGCCGCGAGGCGATCAAGGATGCCTCCGGCGAGGTGGTGGAGCTCCGCTGCACCTACGATCCCGCGACGAAAGGCGGCAACGCGCCCGATGGCCGCAAGGTCAAGGCGACCTTGCATTGGCTTCCAGCGGCGCAGTCGCGGCCGGCCGAGATCCGCATCTACAACCAGCTGTTTGCAAAACCCAATCCGGACGCGGCGAATTTCGCCGCCGACCTCAATCCGCAGTCGCTGGAGGTGCTGGCGGACGCACGGATCGAGCCCGCGATTGCGGATGCCAATTCAGACGAGGCGATGCAGTTCGAGCGGCAGGGCTATTTCGTGCGCGACAAGGATTCGACGCCGGCGAAACTGGTGTTGAACCGGACCATAGGGTTGCGCGACACCTTTGCGAAGGAAATCGGCAAGGGCTAGGGCCGGCTGGCCCGGAGGCTTGCGAGCGTGATCCGTGATTCTGGTCGCGCTGCGCGGAGGCGGCCGAGCCCGCAGTCGAAGGTGAGGCGCAGGGGGAGTCCTGAAGATGCGAAAGCTCGCGATCCTCGTGGTCACAAGCGTCCTGGCAACCGCCTATGCCGGCGCGGACGCGTCGGAAAAGCCTCGCCACAAGCACGCGGCCAATCCGCCGAAGGCGAGCCCGGCCCAGCCGGTGGAAAACCCCGCGACCCGCGTTCCAGTCCCGGTGGATACGTTCAGGGCGTAGGCAAACGCCGGATCAATTCGATCCAGCAATGCGTCCGGCACTCTCGCGCACGGTCGAGCTTGCCTGCGGCAGGACGAGGGTGAAGGCGTCGACCAGCCGGCGCCGCCAGGGCTGGGTCAGCATCGAGAGCTGCCCTTCCAGGCGCGCCGCTTTCTCCCGGGCGGCCAGCGTTTCCACGCTTGCTTTGAGCAGCTCGGCCAGGAGCTTGTTGGTGCGTTCGCACTCCCGCTCAAAGTCGGCGCGATGGCCGCGGGCCACCACCTCCATCTCGGCCAGCTCGGCCTGCAACGCCTCGATTCTCTGTTTGAGCCCGGCCACCGCCTGGTGACCGCCCGGTGCCTGCGAGGCGCGCGGGACAGGGGAATGGTTGATTTCGCTGAGATCGACTTGAACCAGCGTCTTGCCGTCGTTGGAACGGGAGCGCGGCAAGCGGTGTCGCTTCACCAGCGCCCTTGCGGCTTCGGGCGAGATTTTGAGCCGTTCGCCCAGATCGGCATACGTCAGCATTTCAATCGGCATGACGGCTGCTTTCGGTTACACGGGCGGTCACCGCCCGAACTGCGTAAACCATAGCAGGGCCGAGTTAAGGTTCGGTTTACTATGAGCGGCAGGGCCGGGCAGCCGCTCCGGTACCGTCCTTTGACCAGCGCCTAAAGCGCGATGAGATTCATCGCGCTTTAGCTCTTTGATTGAGCATGATCTTTTCGGAAAACCGCTTCACACTTTTCCGGATCATGCCCTAGCGCTGTTCGATCCTGTCGCGCCACATGGCTTCGAACGTGTCGGAAGCGGCCGGTACCCAGGCCTGTGCATCCAGCGGATCGCTGCGCGCCTCCGTGACAGGTTCGGCGGGCTTCTCGCTGGAATCGGGCTGCGCGGCCGTCTCCGCCGGCCACTCCAGCGAGGACTTCGAGAGCATCGGCTTGCCCTCGTACCAGCATTTTCGCCCATCGATCATCCGCCAGGACCAATATCCGTGCGGATCCGACGGGGCCGCGCTGCACTGCTGTTTCGCCTGCACAATGCCAGGCGAGAGGAAGGGGACCGTGCTCATGCAAACGGCCAACACGGTTCGGGGAAAGTTTCTGGTCATCGCAGAGCGCCTCGGGAATCCACCCCACCGAAGAAGAAATGAAGAACAAGTCAGCTTTCGGATCCGCCTCATCACGTTTCCGGCATGGAACCCGGGTTGCGCCGATCATTGTTCCAGATTCTTGTTTTGTTCTTCTATCTGTCGTCTCCCAACGTCAGGTAGCATCGCCCCGCAGTAGTCTCTGAAGTGGCGTTGCATGGCGGAGCGGGGCGGGGGCAGGGTGCGCGAGATCGCCGGCACGTGGCCGCCGCGCGGGGCTGCGCTGGCCGGCGGGTTCGCACCCGCTGGGTTCGACCTCTGGACTGCGCTTGTCGCAAAACTCACGAGCTGGGCGCGCGCCGAAGCCGGAGCGGGGCGGCTGTTTCCCTGGGTGCCCGTGGCGTTCGGCGCGGGGATCGCGGCCTACTTCACGGCTGATCACGAGCCGTCGCTTGTTGCGGCGGTGCCGCTGGCCGCTGTGCTTTCAGCCGTCGCCTTTCTGCTGCGGCGGCGGAAATCCTTTGCCGTCGTGGTGCTCATCGCGGCTGCTGCCGCGGGCTTTGCCACCGCAACCTTGAGGACGGCGTGGATTGCGCACACCGTGCTCACCCGGTCGCTTTACGATGTGTCGCTGTCGGGCTTTGTCGAAACCCGCGACATTCGCGAGCGCACCGACCGCTTTGTGCTGCGCGTGACCGACCTGGCGCTGCCGCGCGGCGATATCTCGCTGACGCGCGTGCGGCTGTCGGTCCGCAAGGGCAGCGCGCCCGATGTCGGCAGCTTTGTCACCTTGAAGGCGCGGCTGATGCCGCCGCTATCGCCGTTGCGGCCGGGATCCTATGATTTCGCGCGCGACATGTTTTTCCAGGGCATCGGCGCCTCCGGTTTTGCGATGGGCGCGATCACGGTGGCGATGCCGCCGCAGACCGGCGGCCTCGGCTTGCGCTACGCTGCGTTCATGCAGGGCCTGCGCGATGCCATCGATGGGCGCATCCGCACGCGGCTTGACGGCGACGAGCGGGCGATCGCGACCGCGCTGCTCACCGGGCGGCGGGATGCCATCACCGAGCCGGTCAACGACGCCATGTTCATCTCCGGCCTCGGCCATGTGCTGTCGATCTCGGGCTATCACATGGCTGTTGTCGCTGGTGTCGTGTTCTTCGCCGTGCGCGCGCTGCTTGCGCTTGTGCCGGGACTGACGGTCGGATTCCCGATCAAGAAATGGTCGGCGGCCGCGGCGCTGCTTGCGGCCGCGTTTTATCTCCTGCTGTCGGGGGCCGAAGTCGCGACCCAACGCTCGTTTTTCATGACCGCCGTGGTCTTGATCGCCGTCATTGTCGATCGCCGCGCCGTCACGTTCCGCACGCTCGCGGTCGCGGCCATGATCGTGCTGACACTCGCGCCGGAAGCCCTGGTTCACCCGAGCTTCCAGATGTCGTTTGCGGCGACGCTTGGGCTCGTCGTGCTGGTGCAGGTCGGCATGCCGCGTCTGCTGGCGACGCCGGACAGTTCGACCGCCACGCGCATTGCGCTGTGGGGCGGGCGCGAGATGATGATGCTTGTGCTGGCCTCGCTCTTTGCCGGCCTTGCCACCACGCCCTATGCCGCCTTCCACTTCCACCGCGTCACGCCCTATGGCGTGCTCGCCAACCTCGCAGCCATGCCGGTCGTATCGGCGCTGGTGATGCCGGCGGGGCTGCTTGGGCTAGTGGCGATGCCGTTCGGCCTCGATGGCGTGTTCTGGTGGCTGATGGGCATCGGTATCGACTGGATGATCGCCGTCACGCGCTGGGTCGCGGCACTGCCCGGCGCGGTCGGCCGCATGGCGGCGTTCGGGACCGGGCCGATGATCGCCGCATCCATCGGCATCGTCCTGATGGGGCTGTTGCGCACGCCGCTGCGCTGGTCGGGCGCGCTGATGCTCGGGCTTGCGCTGGTCTGGGCGCTTGTCGTGCCGCAGCCCGACGTGCTGATTTCCGGCGATGGCCGCAGCGTCGCCGTGCGCGGCCGCGACGGCGAGCTGCATCTGATGCAGTCGGGCAAGGACGTCTTTCTGGTCAAGGAGTGGCTCGCAGCCGATGCGGATGCGCGCGTGCCGGGCGACGCGACGCCTGCAAAGGGCGTCTCCTGCGACGATCAGGGCTGCGTGGCGGCGCTCGCCGATGGCGCATTGGTGACGCATGCGACAAGCCCCGAAGCGCTCGCCGATGATTGCGACCGCGCGGTCCTCATCGTCAGCGCGCGTCACGCGCCGCAGGATTGTGCGGCGGCCGTCATCGACCGCGATCGCCTGCGCCGGCAAGGCGCGCTGGCCCTGCGACGCAAGGCTGACGGTTTTGATGTCGAGGCGGTGAAGCCGCGCGGCTTCGACCGGCCCTGGGCGCCGGCCGCAGCCGACGTAGCGGCCGATGCCGCAACCCTGTCACGTCCGCAAGCCGCCAAGGGTAAGGACGCAACGCCCGCTGAACCCGATCTCCAGCCAGACGATTGATCTCTCGCACCGTTATCCCGAGGCGTCGCCGCGAAACAGGGCGGGCGTGCTCATCGGAAGGCGTCAAGCTAATCCCACTCAGGTTCCTGTTTGCCGTTGTCTGGATCGGTCCAGGTGAGTTGGCCGCATTGGCACCGAAACGCGAGAGAAATACGCCGCTCGGGGAGCAGCACGACGTTCGAAAACGAATAGCGAAGGCGATCGTAATACGTGCGAAAAGCGGAAACGCCACAATCGGTGCATTGGCTGAAGCGGGCGAGCGCGCGTTGGCTCGTCTCTCCGTCCAAGCTTCGAAGTCTGCCTAGCGCAGGCCCTATCCCCGCCCGCTTGGTCCCGTGAGGGCGATCGTGGAATGCGGCCGTCAATTCCGCACGGACTTACGTCTCGGGCGGGCTCGGAAGAGGCAAGCCGTATTTCTCCGCGCGCTCCGCTGCCAGCTTTCGATAGGCGGCAGCCTGCTGCTCGAATTGCTTCTTTGCTGCGGGATCGGTTTCCTGTGCTGCAAGGCGCTCAAATGTAAGCGCGTGTTCCAGATACTCGCTCAGCATCTTCATTGCGGCTCGCCCCAAAACTTCGCCTAAAGCGCCACCTTCCGCTGTTCTTGCCAAGTCTCGATGTCATGGGCATCGGCCAGGTCGGCTGCCTGCTCTTCGACTTCGTTGTCGTCGCCGCAGTCCATCGTGAAGTAGGACGCGCCCTTCGCCGTTGAGGATGTAAGCGCGGTCATACATGGTCGTTCCCCGCAGGAACGATTATACCACCACCGAAGTCACTGAAAAGGTCATGCGGTTGCATCCGCACGCGACGCACCCGACCGGGCTCCCGATCAGGGTCTATGTGCAGGATCACCTTCACCTGCCGCCGGTCAGCGCCAATTGCCTCCACGCCGGTCGCGCTTCGACGCTCGCTGACGCGAGCGCCTCAAGGTAACGGGATCGAGCCTGGGCGTTGCTGTGTAAGTTATTGCCCCGCCGGCGCGGACCAGCCGCGGGAATAGATGCCGAGCTCGCTGGAGGTCGCCGGCGCTGCAACGGCGTTATTGGCATTGCGGAATTGCTGGCTGGTCGTGGCGTGCGCCCTGCGGGCGTGGTGGGTCTCGGCAGCCATTGCGATCTGTGCGGTGGATGTCGCGATCAGCAGCGCGGCCGTGGCGGTTAACAGGGTCTTGCGCATGGGGTGTCTCCTCTTGATTCTCACGCCTGGCGGAGCAAAGCGCTGCTGCGCGGCGTGCGGGAGACGTAGTTCGCTCAGCGCAAGGGGAGAAGCTGCGGAAAATGGAAAGGACTGTTTAGCGGAGGCGAACAATCGTCTTGCGTCGGCGTGTGGACCTGGCGCTCACGCCTCCCCATGAGGGCCGGGCGCCGGATCGCTGTGCAGGGGAATCTCGAACGCGCCGAGATGGAATTCATCCGGCACGATGTCGCCGTACGAGTTGACCGGCAGGTTGTCTTGTGAGCTGGCGCGTGAGTGACCCGGAGGCAGCCGCAGCAGCGTGAAGGCGGCGTCCGGAAACCGCTCCCATACGCGCAAGTCTTCGGCGGTGACGGTCAGCCAGCCGAAGGTGAACATATAGCGGCCGGGCTCGGTGACGCGCCCCGCCTTCTGCCAAGTGATCTTGTTGACCACTGCCGATGCCTGCCCCAAAGCCTGCTCTTGAACGCTACTCTGACTCACGCTGACGCCACTTCAACAGTTACGCAAATAACGCGACGAGACAGGCGACGGCGCCGCCGGAGAGGTGCCGGCGGGACCATCGACTGCGCAAGACCAGGTCTTAACCGACCGGCAGCCGCCGCGTGGTCGGCGTTGTCTCCTCCGTATGCGAAGGCGTGGACGCGGGATGCGTGACCGGCAATTGCAGGATTGTCACGCGCTGCCCTTCACAGAGCAGGGTCACCAGCACGTGGCTTCCATCCGGAAATTCGATCGCGTCATGGTGCCGATCGGGAATGTGCGTATCGATGGTGTTGAACTTCCCGACGCGGAAATTGACCGTGCGGGTCCAGATCCAGCGGTTGTCGTAACGGACGTTGTCGGCGAAGGCGAGCTCGGTGCCGGGCATCATGCAGACCGCGACCGTCGGGTCGCTCTCTGACGCAAAGCCGCGGGTCGAGGTGCCGCGGAATGTCGTGGTGATCAGCGTTTCGCCGACCTGGGCGGGACGCGATGCCACGGCATGCAGGCTATAGTCACACATCGGATTGCTCCTCGCTTTGAGATAGCCCAATCGCGATAGCAAACCCACGCATCTCTCATCGAGGCGCAGGCCTCTATCAGAGTGGACGAAGCTCCTCACGCTGTGAGGGCTTATGGGCGATTATGCGACCCGCGCGCGGGAAGTGCGATCACATCCGTTTGACTGTGTGAGATTGTTTTCGGCAAAGCTTGCCGAGGAAACGCGCATCGCATCAGCGCGATGGATGTCGCCGGCGGCGCAACCTCACATGCTGCCGGAAACGCATCCGGCAGACCCCAGGTCGTGCGCGCCGCCTCTCGGACGAGAGCGGCGCGCGGAGCGAATTCTAGAGCAAGATCCGGAAAAGTGTGAAGCGGTTTTCCGAAAAGATCATGCTCAATCAAAAAACGCGATGACGATTCATCCTAATCTCATCGGCGCTTCAGTACTTCCTGTACAGCCCGACCAGCTTACCCTGGATCTTGACCCGGTTGGGCGGAAGAATGCGGACCTCGTATGCGGTGTTCGCGGGTTCCAGGGCGATCGAGGCGCCGCGGCGGCGGAAGCGCTTCAGCGTTGCCTCTTCGTCGTCGATCAGCGCCACCACGATGTCGCCGGTGTCGGCGCTCTCGTTGCGCTGGATCAGCGCCATGTCGCCGTCGAGAATGCCGGCATCGACCATAGAGTCGCCGCGCACTTCGAGCGCATAGTGCTCGCCGGAGCCGAGCATGTCGGGCGGCACGCTGATGCTATGGCTCCGCGTCTGCAGCGCTTCGATCGGGGTGCCGGCGGCGATGCGGCCCATCACCGGCACCGCGACCGGGCGTTCGCCGTCATCGGCGGGCGCCGGCGCACGGCCCTTGCCGAGATTGCCTTCGATGACGCTGGGGGTGAAGCCGCGGCGGCCGCCGCCGGGCGACAGCTCGGGCAGCTTGATCACTTCGATGGCGCGGGCGCGGTTGGGCAGGCGGCGGATGAAGCCGCGCTCCTCGAGCGCGGTGATGAGGCGGTGAATGCCGGACTTCGAGCGCAGATCGAGCGCATCCTTCATCTCGTCGAAGGAGGGCGGAACGCCGGCCTCTTTCAGCCGCTCATTGATGAAACGCAGAAGTTCGTACTGTTTGCGCGTAAGCATCGCGACCAATCCTCAAGGTTAGCTTGCCGTTCGATGACGAGGTTCGAAGCCGTGGGTCGGCATCGCCGGGGGGTGCTATGGTGGGCTCCCCTAGATACTCGAAACAAATCATGAACGTACACTATATGTACGATATGTGTTCTGCAACAGCTTAATTTCAGGTGAACGCGATTTGCCGGCGCGATCAGCGCCGCGGGGAAGCTTAGTCCCGTCCTGCGCGAAGTCGCAAGACAGGCCGATTCTCCGCATTGCGCCATGGGCCGCGGAAATTGAAAAAATGCCCGTGCTGCAGGCATTTCTTCGCAAAGTCAGGACCGGCTTTGGGGGCGATTGGCGCCGGCGCATTTGGTTCTGCCCTGCGCGGCTTCGGCCTCGTCTGCGGTGCGCTTTCGCGGCGCTCGCGCGATATGGCAGATATTGTGCACTTAAGCACCCTCTCGGCCCGTCGTGGTCAGCCCTGCCAACGAATCAAGCGTGTGTCCTAGTGCACGGCGGCGTAGAGGATCTTGTCCTGCGTTGCCTCCGCCGCATCGAACTCGGCGACGATGCGCCCCGTCCGCGCAACCAGGATGCGGTCGGAGACGGCGAGAATCTCCGGCAGGTAGGACGAGATGACCACCACCGCCTTGCCCTCATCGGCGAGCCGCCTGATCTCCGCGTGGATGTGGGGGATGGTTCCGACGTCAACGCCCCGGGTCGGCTCGTCGAAGATGATGATGGAGGGGTCCTGGACCAGCGACTTTGCCAGCACGACCTTCTGCTGGTTGCCGCCGGACAGTTCCACAATGCGCGCCTTGCGCTGCAGCGCGCTGATTTTCAGCCGCTCCACCCAGTAGTTGGCAAGTTTCGTGCGCCGGGCGCGGGACAACAGGAAGCTGAAGCCAGCCCTGGTTGCGAGCTTGCCGATATAGACATTGTCGTCGACGGTCATGGTCTCGAAGAAGCCGTTCGCCTTGCGGTCCTCGGTGATGTAGCCGATGCCGTCGTCGATCGCCTGGCGGGGCACGCGGTAGCGGATCGGTTTGCCGCGCAGCCGGATCGTGCCACCATTGACGAGGTTGCGCTTGAGCGCGCCGAAGATGATCTTGGCGATCTCGGTGCGGCCCGACCCGATCAGTCCGGCAATGCCGACCACTTCCCCGGCATAGACCGAGAACGACATGTTCTTCACCACCATTCCCATGGTGACGTTCTCGACCGTAAGCACCTTCTCGCGGCGCTGATGCGCATGCCGCTCGGCGCGGCCATAGACAGCTTGCGCGACCTGGCGACCGACCATGTGCTGCACCAGGGCATCCCGCGTCAGTGTCTTTGCCGGCGCCGTGATCACGAGCCTGCCGTCGCGCAGGACGGTGATGCGGTCGGCGATCTGCAGCGATTCCTCGAGCGCATGGCTGATATAGATCACGGCGACGCCGCGCGCGCGAAGGTCGCGCACGAGATGGAAGAAGTGGACGATCTCCTCCGGCGTCAGGCTCGCGGTCGGCTCGTCGAAAATGATGATGCGGGCCTTGTTGTAGATGGCGCGCGCGATCTCGACCATCTGCTTCTTGGCGGTGCCGAGCAGCGCCACCGGCGTTGCCGGGTCGACGTGGAAATTGAGCGATTGCAGGAGCTGCTGCGCCTGGATGTTGAGGGTGCGGAAGCGTGTCAGGAGCTTTTCGTTGCCGAGCTCGATGTTCTGCGCAGCCGTCATGGTCGGCACCAGGCTCGTCTCCTGGTAGACCATGCAGATCCCGGCGGAAAGCGCCTCGCGCGGCTGCTCGAACTCGACGCGCCTGCCGTCGACGAACATCTCGCCCGAGGTGAGCCGGATGGCGCCCGCGATCGCCTTGCACAGCGTCGATTTGCCGGCGCCGTTCTCGCCGACCAGCGCATGGACCTCGCCGGAAAAGAGGTCGAAGCTGACGCCCTCGATGGCATGAACGCCGCCATAGACTTTGGAACCGTTGACGACCTTGAGCACGGGCTCGCGCGCTGGCGCCGTGCCGGTCGCCGGTTCCGACAGGCTTGCCGAATCCATCATCGCATGTCTCCTGGCTCGAGCAGCAGGCAGCCAGCGCCGCGCGCGGCGATCACGGTGCCTTGCGGGCTTGCGCAGGCGGCGGTGATGCCGTGGAAGCGGCCGCCGGCGCGGCTGTGGATGGAGGAGGTGGGCTCGCCATTGGCATCGAGATGGACGAGCAGGCCGTAGGAGCGCGGCGGTGCCCAGGGTTTCTGGATGCCGAGCGCCTTCACGCCGCCGATCTGCATCGGCTCGAGGCAGTCGGCCCCACCGGTATAGGCCGGCGCGATCCAATAATCCGGCGGCATGGAGGCGATCATCTCCTGGCGGAAATCGTCCTCCTTGAGGACGAATTCGATCAGATGGGTGCGCCGTGCGAACAGCGCGAGATAGAAGCCGCCGCGTCCATCGGTGCGCAGGCGGGCAGGGTAGCCGGGCAGGTTGCGCAGCACGGTTTGCGGCCGCGCGGCGCTGGTCTCTGGCAACGGCATGCGGCTTACGCGATGCGCCCAGCTCTCGGTGAACCAGAGCTCTCCGCGCGCAATTTCCAGACCGTAGGCGTAATGGAGATCAGAGAGCAGCGTCGTTGCGCCGTCGAGCGCTGCGCCAGCAGCGATCATCCGGCCGTTATGGTGCTTTTCCATCAGGTCGTGCCGCCATTCGCCAGGCTCACGTGCGAGGCTCCCTTCCACCGCGAAGATGCGGCCGTCAGGCGCCGCGCCGACCGATAGCAGGCCGGCCAGCGGGCGGCCGTCGACGCTGCGCAGCCACCGCGGCGCGGGTTTTGCCGGATCGATCGCGGCCAATCCGTGTCCGGCGACGCAGACGAGCAGCCGCCCGTCGGGGTGGATGGCGAGCCCGCCGGCCTCGCCCTCGAACGCGATGACCAGCTCGCGCTTTGCAAAGCCCGCGCCCGAGAGCTTGAGCACGCACCTCGCAGCGGAGACGAACAGCGCGCCGTCGGAGGTCGCCACGACGTCATCCAGGCCGGGCAGGGGATCGCCGATCACCGTGCAGGCCTCGAGGCGGTCGTTCGGGCTCAGGGCGCCGTCGAGCGGCGGGATCGCATTCTGCTCGCCATCGCGGTCGATGACGCTTCTGATGTCGCGCATTAGATGGTCAAGAAAGCCCACGGCCGTTCACCCGCTCAATTTGTCTTTTGCAGCCTGCTTTTGCTGCCCCAATAGGCCTCGTAGCCGCTCCAGCCCTCGTCGACGCCGTCGAGCTTGATGCGTCCGATGCGGTTGTTCTCGAGGCCGCCGAGATAGAGATAGCCCTTGTGCTCGCGCATCGAGGTCAGCGTCGAATGCGAGATGCCGGTCGGGTCCCACCAGGATTCCAGCGCCTCGCCGTTTTCGTTGAACTTGAGCACGCAGCCATGGTTCAGCGCCGGCGCCAGCCATTCGTCGGTCGGCACCTGCTTGACCATGCGCAGGCGAAAGCCCGGCTTGCGTGCGGCGAGGTCGAAGGTCGGCGTGCGGATGCCGACCAGCGCCAGCCAGTAATTGCCGTCGGAGGCGCGGTTGATGTTATCAGGGTTGCCCGGCAGTTCGTCGATCAGGACCTCGGTGCGTCCCTTCTTCGGGCCCTCCAGCCAGTAGCGGAAGATCTTGCAGAGCGAGGTGGAGGCGACCAGCAGCGACTTGCCGTCATGCGACACACAGACGCCGTTCGGGAAGTAGAAGTGGTTGATGATGGTGCGCGTGGTCTTTGTTGCGGGATCGTAGCAGACCATGCGCCCATTGGGCCGCGCCTCGAGAATGTCGAGGGTGTTGGTCGTCATCTCGTAGCGCGTCGTGCAGTCGGAAAAATAGATCTTGCCGTCGGGGCCGATGTCGAGATCGTCGGCCATGCGCAGGCGGGAATCATCGTTGAGCTTGTACCAGGTGCGGTTGGTCTCGTCGGTGACCTTGAACACCTCGCCGTTCGGCCTGACGCCGTAGACGCCCATGCCCGCGACGGCGACGATCAGGTTCTCGTCTTTGTCGAACTGCATGCCGAGCGGACGGCCGCCGATATGGGCAAATACCTCACGGGTCTCGAAATTGGGACCGGAGAAGCGGATGATGTTGCCGTCGCGGGTCGAGCCGTAGACGCGATCCTGCCGGTCGAGGATGACGTCTTCCGGCCCCTCGACCTGGTCGAGCCCGATGGCCTGCGCCTTGATCAGCCGGTCGTTCTGCGCATAGGGCGACTTGGAGCCGGGCTGCACCGACGGCGCGGGCGCCAGCGCCACGAAAGCCGGATTGACGTAGATCTTCTGGATCGCCTTGCCGCGGTTCTTGGCCCATTTGACGTCGATGCCGACGGCTGCAAGCAGGATGATGCCGATCACGGCCGAGGTGACGTAGCCGGGAATGCCCATCCGCACCAGGCCATTGATCAACAGGAAGATGATCAGGGCGCCGATCATGGCCCGCCAGACCGTGCCCTTGCCGCCGGCGAGCGAGACGCCGCCGAGCACCACCGCGGTCAAAGCCTGGAACTCCCAGCCGACGCCTGTCGTGGAATCCGTCGAGGACTGCCGCGCCGCATAGAAGATGCCGCTCGCCGCACACAGCGTGCCTGACAGCACATAGGTGAAGAACAGGATCAGCCGGACGCGGATGCCGGCGTGACGCGCCGCCTTCCTGTTTGCGCCGATGGCGGTCAGATGCCAGCCATAGCGCGAGCGCGACAGGAAGATGTGGCAGACCAGCAGCACCACGAACAGGGTTGCGGCATTGATGGGAATGCCGAGCACGCTGCCGATGCCGAGGAAATCCCAGGCATCGCTATCGACCGAATTGGTCGCAAACACCTGAGCGTAGCTGGTGTTGAGCAGGTTGACCGAGGCCCGCAGGATGATCAGCGTGACCAGCGTCGTCAGGAACGGCCGCGTCTTCAAAAAACCGATCAGGAAGCCGTTGATGCTGCCAAGCGCCGCGCCGACAGCAAGCGTCGCCGCAATGGCGAGCCCGACCGGCAGTTCGGTGACGTAGAGGAAATAGAGCGCGGCGAAATTGCAGAAGGCGAAGATCGCGCCGACGCTCAAGTCGATGCCGCCTGATATCAGGCAGAAGCCCATCGCGAGCGCCACGAAGCCGAATTCCGCAAACAGCCTGAGCAGCGAGACCGTATTCTGCACCGTGGCATAGTCGGGAACGGTCAGCGCAAAATACAGCCACAGGCCGATCATCACGGTGAAGGGAATGACCGGCTCGAACCACTGCTTGAGCAACAGCTCCGACAACAACAGGCGCGGCGAAAAGCGCCTGACGGATGCGGAAAATGAATCCACCGCCATCGACATCTAGAGCATCCCCGGGGAGTGAGCGTGGGAGCCGGCCCGGCTTGCGCGCGGGCCGGCTTATCATGTCGCGCCGCTATTTCTTTGGCAGCGCAAAGCAGTTCGCGCCGTTGGCATTGGTTTTGTCGAGCCAGATCGGACGGGTGTAGTACTCGAGATGCTTGGTGCCGGGCTTGTCGCCGGATTCCAACAGCGTCTCGGCGGCGAACATCAGGTCATGGCCCTGCTCGGTCGCCTTGTAGCTCAGGAATTTGTAGAAATTGCCCTGGGTGACCTGATCGCAGTCGAGCTGGGAGCCTTCGCCCGAGGCATAGACCTTGACCTGGTCGATCTTGCCGGCATTGCGGATCGCCTGCGCGGCGCCTGATTCCATGATGCCCCAGAAGCCGACGCTGGCGCAGAGATCCGGATGCTGCTGGATCACGGTCGCGGTGGTGTTGAGTGCGGTGTTGGCGTCCCAGTTGGCGGCCTGGTTGGAGACAACCTTGATGGCAGGATCCTTGTTGAAGACCTCCATTATGCCGGCGACCTGGTCGACGCTGGCCGCCGCGGTCAATTCGCCCTGGACGATCTGCACCTTGCCGGATTTGCCGCTTCCCGTGCCGCACTCCTTGACCACGTCCTGCGCCAGCATCCGGCCGACCTCGTTCCAGTCGGCCCCGACAAAGGCGCCGGACTTGTAGTTGGAGGACATGTTGATCTGGATGACGTGGGTGCCCTGGGCCTCGGCGCGCTTCAGATCCTTCATCAGAAGCGTGACGCTGGGGTTCTGCACGATAAGCACGTCGGGCTTCTGGTCGACCAGCGCGGTCAGCGCCTGCTGCATCGCCGATGGGTTATTGTTGGGATCGCGCACGATATATTTCATGCCGCGCCATTCGGCCTCTTCCTGCACCACGCGGCCCCATTCGTCGGACAGCGGCACGCCGAGCGCGATCGGCAAATAGGCGACGGTCTTGCCCTTGAGCGACTTGTCATAGTCGGCGCGCAGCTCGCGGGCGGTCTTGGTGCCGCCTTCCTCCTGCGCCTTCGTCACCAGCGGCAGTGCTGCCACCGCAACGCCGGCGGCGAGCGCCAGCCATTTCCACCTTGATGTCATGAACTCCTCCCTGTGTTTTTGCCTGTGTTTTGCCTGTGCTTTTTGATTCGAAGCGTTTCGATCGGCCCGGCTGGCCGGGCTCTTTGTGAGTCTCCGCTCTCGCTCCTCTTTCAATCTCCCTGGCGCGCGGTCTCCTCGTCGCGCGGATGCAGGAAATTATCGAGCACGATGGCCGCCAAGAGCACGATGCCCTTGATGATGTTCTGCACCTCGCTGTTGACGTCCATGATGGTGAAGGCATTGAGCAGCGTGCCGATCAGGACGCATCCCACCACCACGCTGAACACGCTGCCTCGGCCGCCGATCAGGCTGATGCCGCCGATCACGACCACCAGCACGACGTCGAAGATCATGGTGCCCTGCGTGATCGCCATTTGAATGCTGCCGGTGGTGCCGATCCAGACGAGGCCTGCGATCCAGGCCAGCAACGCCACCAGCGTATGCTCGAGCACGATCAGCGGCCGCAGCGGGACGCCGGCGAGGCGCGCGGCCTCGGGGTTGTCGCCTTGTGAATAGATGAAGCGCCCGATCGAGGTCCGCGACAGGAAGAGATGGATGGCGAGTGCAGCGGCGGCGAAGACGAAGATCGGCAGTGGCACACCGAACAGGCGGCCGGCGCCGAGGAACATCAGGGCGGGTGCATCCTTGGGCGCATAGACCACCCAGGCTGGTGCGAACCAGAACGCGAGTCCGTAGATGACGAAGCCCGCCGCCAGCGTGACGAACAGCGCGGGTGCCTCGACAAAAGCAACCATCACGCCGTTGACGACGCCGATGGCCAGCGCAAGCCCCAGCGCGACCAGGCAGGCCCAGCCGATCGGCATGCCCTGCTGGATCTCGTTGAGGGCGATCGCCCATGAGCCTGCCATGATCGCGACCTCACTGAGGTCGATGCCGCGGCTGATCACGATCAGTCCCATGCCGAGGCCGAGGATTCCGAGAATCGAGATGCTGCGGAGCAGGTTGAGCAGATTGGACACCGTGGCAAAGCCGCTCAGCGTCAGTCCGAAAACGATGACCAGTGCGATCGTGATCAACAGCACGATCTGCTCCTGGGTTGGCTTGGTTAGTAGCAGGCGAAAGCGGGGCGTGTTTGCCGGCGCAAGCGGCGTTTCAACGGCCACGACGCATCTCCCGCGCGCGACGCCGCGTATCCGTGGTGGACAGGGCCGTGCCCATCACATCCTCCCGAATTATCTTTTGCTTGCGCGCAAGTTTCCATGGGTTTGCATCAGACGTCAAATAGCAAATGAACATCGCTGCGAGGAATCACGGAACTGATCGCTGTCAATGATGGATCGCGCGTTCGCATTCGGCGAACGTGCGGCCACGTCGTGGCGGCCGCTGTTTCAAACAGCGTTTCAAACCTGCCGCGGCCGACAAGCACACAACGCGTGTCGATCTTTATTCCGGCAGCCGCAAAATCTCGCAAGGCGAGCCGGCCTTCGCTGCGGGCGCGAAGGGCGCGCGGATGACAAGCCCTTGCGAACGCGAGAGGTTGGCAAGCAGCGAGGAATCCTGCGCCGTCACGGGACTGGCGATCAGCGTGCCGTCGGCGCGCTCCTCGATGATCGCCCGCAGATAATCCTCGCGCACGTCATTGGCCGCCAGATCGCGCCCGAGCAGCGCCATTTCACGGCGGTGATGAATGGTCGTGCTGCCGAGCAGGGCGCGGATCAGCGGCACCACAAACAGCAGCGTGCAGACATAGGAGGAGACGGGATTGCCGGGCACGCCGATCACGCGCATGGAACCGAGCCGGCCGTGCATCATCGGCTTGCCCGGCCGCATGGCGATCTTCCAGAACGCCATTGCGACGGCTTCAGCATCGAGCGCCTTCTTGACGAGATCATGATCGCCGACCGAGGCGCCGCCGGTCGTGACCAGGATGTCGGCCTTGGCGTCGCGCGCGGCGCGGATGCCCGCGGTCGTTGCGGCCATGGTGTCCGCGGCAATCCCGAGGTCGATCGTCTCGGCGCCCTCGCTGCGCATCAGGGCGCGCAGCGCATAGCCGTTGGAATAGACGATCTGGCCGGGCCCGGGTTCGTTGCCGGGCATCACGAGCTCGTCGCCGGTGGCAAGCAGCGCCACTTTCGGCCGCCGCCGCACCGGCAGCTCCGGATAATTCATGCTGGCGGCGAGCGACAGGTCGCGGTCGGTGAGGCGATTGCCCGCTTTCAGCAGCACGTCGCCCTGACGGAAATCGACGCCGGCGGGGCGGATGTGCCGCCCCGTCCTGGCGGCTTCGGTGATGGTGATGGTGTTGCCGTCGGCAACCGTGTCCTCCTGGATCACCACCGCGTCGGCGCCATCGGGAATGACACCGCCGGTGAAGATGCGTGCCGCTTCGCCTTCGCCGATGGCGCGGTCGAACGGGCGGCCGGCTGCGACCTCGCCGATCACCTTGAGCCGCGTGCCAACCGCCGCCGCATCGGCTGCGCGCACCGCATAACCATCCATCGCCGACATCGCCTGCGGCGGCTGGGTGCGCCGCGCCGCGACGTCGCGCGCCAGCGTACGGCGATGCGCGACATCGAGCGCAACCATCTCCTCAGTGAGCGGTTCGCTGTCGTGAAGGATCGCGGCAAGCGCGTCGGCAACCGGCATCAGGGCCAAGGGGCAAAACTCCGTCTTCTCGTCCTCGTTCGGGACCGTCGGCTCCGCGCGTTCTAGCCGAGTGGGGGCCGCGAGGCAAAGCCGGGGCGTCTCGCTTGAATCAAAACGGCGAAGGGCAGAACCGTCATCCTGAGGCGCCGGAGCGCAGCGGAGGCCTCGAAGGATGAACGGCCCCGCCGCGAGAGCCGGGCCGTCCCCCTTCGAGGCTCGCTCCGCTCGCACCTCAGGGTGACGGTCGACACCGAACGCGCGTCAAAAGTCAGAGCCACGCCTTGAGGATATGTAAGGTCGGTGTCAGCTCGGGCAACTAAGCTCACCGGATGTCTCAGTGGCTGGTTGCGCAGTTTCCGGTTTTTGGCGTCCCGGTTCAGAACTGGATGGCGGTCGCGATTGCGATTGTCGTGGTCTCGGCCCTGTTTGTCTGGCTGACCTACCGCTAGGTTTGAGCCGGTCACGCGTGGAGCTGCTGTTCGATGGCCGCCTTGTCGATGACCGACCAGACGCGCACGATCTTGCGCGCCCGAAACTCGTAGAAGACGTTCTCGGCGAAGGATACGCGCTTGCCGTCGATGTTGAGGCCAAGGAATTTTGCCCTTGGCGCGCAATCGAAGGCAAGCCGGCTCGCGACATAGGGCGCATCCGAGATCAACAGTTCAATATTGAAATGAAGGTCCGGGATGTCGTCGAAGTCCTGCTCCAGCATCGCGCGATAGCCTGACAGCCCGATCTCCCGGTCGTTGTGGGAGACGTTCGTCGCAACGAATTGTCCAAGCGCCGGCCAGTCCTGCGCGTTGAGGCAAGCGATGTACCTCCGGTAGACGTCGGACAAGTCGGACTCCGGCATGACGGGCTCATGGCCAAAAAGCACCGGCCCTGACCCGTTAATGGGTCAGGGCCGACCGGATGCTTGAGCCGCGGGCTGGCACGGCACAGGCAGTGGAACGCCAAACCGTCGAAATGGTTCCACCCAAGGTCGTCACCCCAGGTCGGCGTTTGCTGCACCGCGATGGCTTACCGGTGCGGGTAGAGCCGTTCGATCTCCTGGGCAAAGCGCGCCTGGATGTTGTTGCGCTTGTTCTTCAATGTCGGTGTCAGCAGGCTGTTCTCGGTGGTCCAGGGCTCGGTGGTCCACCACACCGCCCGCGGCGTCGCATAGGCGGGAAAGGCCTTGACGGCGAGCGCGATCCGCTTGCGCAGAAAATCGGCGCGGGCGTTCTCGGCCAAGGCCGCCTTCTCGTGCTCCCAGAGCTCCGGATTGAGCACGGCAAGCACGGCCAGATAGGGCCGGTTGTCGCCAATCACCATCGCCTGCGCAAACAGGGGATCGCCGAGAATCGCCGTTTCGAGATCGCCGGGCGCGATCTTCTCTCCGGTCGAGGTGACGATGATGTCCTTGATCCGCCCGGTGATGTAGATGCGGCCGTTGGTGATGCGCGCCTGGTCGCCGGTGTGCAGCCAGCCGTCGGCCTCTTTCACGCGCGCGGTATCCTCGGGGCGATGCCAATAGCCCATCATGACGTTTGCGCCCTTCACCAGCAATTCGTCGTTCTCGCCAAGCCTGACCTCGACGCCATCGAGTGCGCGGCCGACCGAGCGATAGTCGTTGTCGTCGGGCGTATTGACGGCGACGACCGGCGAGGACTCGGTCATGCCATAGCCTTGCAGGATGTCGAGCCCGAGCGCGAGAAACAGCCGGATCACCTCGGCCCCGATCGGTGCGCCGCCGGTCAAGGCAACCCGCAGGCGCCCGCCAAGCTGCGCGAGCACCGGAGCGGCGACAGCGCGCGCAAGCAACGGCCAGGCCAGCTCGTCGATCAGCGCTGGGCGCTGACCTTTTTGCCGGGCGTCGAAGCGCCGTCCGCCGATCGCGAGCGCGGCGTCGAAAATCATCCGCTGCACGGCGTTGCGCTTGCCTCGCTCCTCCATGATGCGGGCATAGAACCGCTCATAGATGCGCGGCACCGAGATCAGGATCGTCGGCCGCACCTGCTTCAGGTCGTCGGGAAGCTCCTTGACCGAGCGCGAGAAGGCGACGCACGCGCCGGCCGCGATTGGGAAATAATAGCCGGCGGTGCGCTCGAACGTGTGCGACAGCGGCAGGAACGACAGGAACAGGTCGCCCTCATGCGTATCGAAACGCCTGGCGACGGCCTTTACGTTGGAGAGGACGTTCTGATGCGACAGCATCACGCCTTTCGGCCGCCCCGTCGTCCCCGACGTGTAGACGATCGCGGCAAGATCGCCCGCGAACACTTCCACCTCGGGCGCGCTGTCCTGCGCATCCGATGCAGCTGCAAGCCACGACTCCAGGAGCATCAAGCGGCTGTCGGACGCGAGCTCGGCCGCCTCGGCCCTGGCGCACACAATGCGCCTGAGGCTCGGCCCGACATCACCTGACTTGACAATCGCCTGCCATTGCGCGGCCGAGTCCACCAACAACAGAGCTGCGCTGCAGTCGCGCAGGATGTAGCAAATGCTCTCGGGATTATCGAGCGCATGCATCGGCACCGGCACCAGCCCGCGCGCCAGCGCCGCCTGGTCCATGGCGATATGGGACATCCCGTTCGGCACCAGGATCGCGACGCGGTCGCCCTTGGCGAGGTTTTCCCGCGCAAGCGCCGCGCACCATTTGCGCACCTCATCCCCGACCGCCTGCCAGGAGCAACTCGTCCAGCCATGGCTCTGGCGATCAAAGCGGCGATAGGCCTCGCCCGACGGCGTCCTGCGAATCCGCCACGCCAACAGGCCGGGCAGTGTCCTGACCGATTCAAGACTATCGGAGCCGGGCTCAGCCCTGACCTCGACAGCCGCGCCAATCGTCTCTTGCATTCGTTCCGCTACCTCCGTGCGATGCGCCACGGATTGCCCAAGTCACACCCTTGAAACAAGTCAAACCTTTGAAACAAGGACTTTATTGGAATCGATGGCACCTCTCTTGACCGGGATCAACGGAGTGCCGCAAAGATCAGGGGCGCGTTCGCGCTTCAGCCACAATTCGGATAAGCGCTGCTCGGTCGTTCATCTGTTTCGGCAGGCCACTGCCAGGGGACGTTTGTCATGACCATAGACCGTCCGCCGCTCACGCTTTTCACTCAGTCGCGCAATTCCGCGGGTGAGCGTGTTCGCATCGCCCTGAATCTGAAGGGCCTCGCGTATGACTACGTGTCGGTTGCCTCCATGGAGGCCGCGGGGTACCGCCGCATCAATCCGCAAGGGCTGATGCCCGCCTTGAAGGTTGGCGAGGAGATCATTGCCCAATCTGGCGCGATCCTGGAATACCTGGAGGACGTGTATTCCGAGCGCCCGCTGCTGCCGGCAAACCCGATCGAACGGGCGCAGGCGCGCGCATTCGCCTGTCTCATTTCCTCCGACACGCACCCGCTCTGCAACTATCGGGTCCGAAAGTATTTGACGCAGGAGATGAATGCCTCGGATGAAGCGGTGCTCGCCTGGTATCGCAACTGGGTCACGATCTCATTCACCGCCCTGGAGGAGCTGCTGGCGAGGCGCGCGAGCGCTCAAAGCTATTGCTTTGGGGACAACCCGGGCTGGGCCGATCTTCATCTGGTCCCGGTCGTCGACAATGCGCGACGATTCCGGTGCGATCTCTCGGCCTTTCCGCGCCTCATCGCAATCGAAGATCGCTGCTCAAAGCTCGAGGCGTTCAGGCGGGCACGTCCGGAAGCGCAGCCTGACTATCCCGGATACGTGAAGACGACCGTCAGCCCTGGCAGATGAGCCCGACGCCCGGGACCAGCCTGCGGTCGCACGCCGATTGGAGAGCGTACCTCCAGCTACAAATGAGCAGGGCGCTAACGGGCGCGCGTCGGGTCGATGATATCGGCCCACTCCTCGCTGACAACGTGTCGAAACAGGCCCGGCGGAATGGCGCCCACGCCGGCGAGATCACTTGGCGAAAGGGCACCCGGCTTCGCATCGGGGCTCGCTCCCGGACTGGTCAGGTCACTTGCTCTCAGTGGAGGAGAACACGTCTCAATCAAAAAGTTGAGGGGATTGCGAGTGGTCTGTGTGCGAGCGGCCGGTGCATACGTCCGGACACAAGCTCTGAGCTTAGCAAGGAGTTCGTTTAGCTTCTCGTTTTTGTTCGTCTCTGCCGATGCCGACCAAGGCACAGTGGCAAGCAGCAATACGACTCCAATTCTCAACGGAGCACCCAGCAAAAAGAGAACCACAACATTGAATTCGCCCAGCACGGCCCAAATCCGGACAGGTCGGCAGATGCTCACGTCTTTGGCTGCCACCCGATAATCGCGACGACCAGGCAGGCAAGCATGGCGAAGGCCTGCGTGCCCATGATGAGCCAATACCGAACCGGCGCGCTATCTCTGTCAAGAACCTGCGACGGCGTCCACCAGTCCAGAAGATCAGTATTGATCAGCGTGATCTTCCTTTCGACCAGGCCATACCATATCCGGCGGCCACAATCGTAGCACAAATAGATCGCGACGATGCGAGCGACGACTTCATAAAGAAAAAGCCGCATCCAAAGATCCGTTAATCAAGGACTGCGTCGACCAGGGGCGTCGTCGGTCGGCCGAGCCAAGACCGGCTGCAGTCCTGCGCAGTCGCCACCTGGTTTGAGTGTGGCCGGCCCTCGTGTTGGTTCAATTCTGGGAATGTTCACGGTGCCGCGCGGCGGTATTGCGGGACCAAGGGCGCTGCTACGCTGCTCGCTCAACCAGATGCGCACGCGAGGGGGCTGGGTCGAACGGATCGGCGAAATATTGCGTTTCGCGTCCCACCTGTCCGTCGCGGAATTCCATGATGCTCACCGTGTATGACGGTCGGCCGTCATAGCTCAGAACGAATTCCGTGACCCAGAGGTCGCCGCTGCCGACAATGCGTCGGACCGTGAAACGCTTCCGGTTCGGCTGCAGGAAACGACTCTGCTGGATATTGCGCCGGCCGCGCAGCCGCTCACCGGATTGCGGATAATCAAGGACGGCATCCTCGCGGTAGATCTCATGTTCGACCTCGAAATCGCCGGCGTCCGAAGCCTCCCAGTGACGCTCCAGCGCCAGCCGCACGGTTCGGTCATCCATCTCGCTCTCCCATCGATGCTCTGATGGAAGATCGGCCGCGCCCGGCCGGAGGTCAAGCAATCCGACGCGCGTCGGTCGTCACTTCTGCTGAATGCGACTGAGATAGTCGACGATAGCGAGGATGCGCGTTCGCACGACGACGTCCCGCAATCCTTTCGACGGGTCGAGCGCATCATAAGTCGGATCGATGATGTGCGGATAGTTCATGGTGGGGTTGAAGCGGTCACCCCAAATCGGCATCTCACGCGTCCCGTGAGCGGAGATTGTTTTCGAACCATAGATGGTTTCGTAAACGGCGTTGGTGGGAAAAACGCCGTTGTTTTTCTTGGCCAGGACCGTCAAATCGGCAGGCGCAACCTTCAACTGCTCGCTGACAGGTCCTTTGCCCTTGCCATCCGCTCCATGGCAGCTTGCGCATGAGGATTGGAATTCCGCCTTGCCTGCATCGATATTTTCGGCGCGCGCCGCGGCTGCCGCGAAAACAGCGGTGACGCCGGCAACCATCAACCATTTCAGGCAACTGGTCATCATATCCTGCCCCCGTCCTGTTTTCGGGAACCCTACTAGCGGTCCCGGGCCGAGTCCAGTTTGACGCAGGTCAACAACCGCCTTGCCGTCCGAAACGTTCGGCCAAACGCAACGCCTCTGGCCCGGCGACGGTGCTTGCAGGGACGAAGCGGACATCAACCCGCCGACGTCCCCGCCGAATCCGTCGAAAAGGACCCGGAGCGGATATTTGCCGACCGCGCAGCAAGCCTGGTTGCTGAGCACAAGCCCCCGATTTTGGTGGTCTGGGGGGCGGAACGATCCCTCGTTCATCGCCCCGGGTGCGTAGGCGTTCAAGCTCGATCTGCCGGATGCCGCAATCCACCTGTTCGACGCTGGCCATTTCTCCCTGGACGAGAAGAGCGACGACATCGCGAGTCTTGTTCTCGCGTTCCTAGCCAAATATTCCGTCTGATTGTTCCACGTGCCGCATTGGCAACGTTGGCGCGGCTGTGACCACAAGTTGAAAGCGCCCCCCTGAGGACCGGCTATAATGGCATTGGGCAGGCCGATCAACATAGGAGCCGTGCATGAACCAAGTACAGGTCGAGCAGAAAACCTATCAGATGCCGCCGCAGGACGGGTTTACCGTCGCACACTTTCTCACAGTCGCCGACGTCGAGCGATCGCTTCGATTTTACGAAACGGTCTTCGGAGGTCGCATTCTGAGCAGAGGCGACAACAGCGGCGCGCCGGGGTACATCCAGATCGCGAACACCTGGCTACTTGTTAACCCCGGGGGCGGTCCCACACCCGACAAACCATCGGTAACGCTCAGCGTCCCCGCCGATCCCGATTTAGTCAGCAGCTTTATGAATATCCGCGTTGCAGATATTCAAGCGTGCTATAAACTTTGGCGAAGTCGAGGAGCTGAGTTCATCACGGAGCCGAAGCCCAAGTACGGCGAGACGCGCTGCTACATTCGCGATCCTGATGGCTATATTATAGAAGTTGGGCAAAGCAACCCGGGCGTTGCTTACGGCTAAGCAGCAGGATGCGTGAAAGCATCTGCGATGACCGCATACACTCTCAGTGACCCTATGAAGTCTGAGAGGGATGGCATCAATCCCGCAGCCAAGCCAAGCGGCACGGATTGCGTTGAATGTTCGGCTGTGGGCGGGTGGTGGCTGCATCTTCGCAGGTGTGTCGAATGCGGGCACATCGGCTGCTGTGATACTTCACCTAATCAGCATGCATCGAAACATAACGCGGCTACGGGGCACCCGATAATCACGAGCTTCGAGCCAGGCGAGCGATGGTTTTACGACTATCGTACTGGAGATTTCCTCGCCGGCCCGAAGCTTCACGTCTCCATATTGGTTTGCGAGTTGGGTGTAGCGGTCTGCGTTGGTCATGCCAGTGAACCGGCCAAATGGCGTTCTGACATTTCTCCGCTCCGCGCACGCAGCCCTATGCCAGGGATACTGCGTCCACACTTCTCGATCCTGATTTGCCCGTCGGGTGCGATGTGGAACGGGCCTCGCTCGGCATCGCCCTGCGAGGCGTGAAAAATCCGGTGCGCGTGCGTTCTGATTTGGCCAGCCGCATAAACGGGTTAAGGCCTGTTTGCAGTCACCGGCAGGCAAGGAAAAGCGCGACCAGATTGAGGAAGCCGGCAAAGCAGGTGTCGGTCTTCTCGTAGCGGGTTGCGATGCGTCGGAATGCCTTGAGAGAGCAGAAGAAGTTTTC